>ERZ1090878.78-NODE-78-length-48622-cov-11.104639_pt1 | contig 48622 bp, 36 predicted proteins | sample MGYA00478473_ERZ1090878 | MGnify/ENA primary metagenome ERZ1090878 (study PRJEB33644, sample SAMEA5815720) | chicken gut metagenome | biome: Chicken; feature: Gastrointestinal Tract; material: Caecum | place: Ireland | collected 2019-01-01 | study: A study of the... | reverse complement strand
TCATAGTACATCTCTGCCGTTAAATCACGCCCGGCAGGACGAGATGTACCAGAGACTCTGATATAGGTGCCATCCTTGATTCCCAAAGACTTGATATAATAGGGGCGCTGTTTTCCCGGACTGATCTCCGCAATGATAATGGTTTTATCATCAATGGTCTGCAAATAGACGTCTGGAATGACAACCGGCTCACAGCTATCAGAAATGGCCGCTGTAATAGCGTCAATCTCTGAAAAAACAATATCATTCGGAATACCGACCACTTCCCGGGTTGCGTCGTCAACGCCGAAAATGATCCGACCGCCCTCTCCATTGGAGAAAGCAACGACCGTTTTCATATATTTCCCACTATCTTTCGGTCTCTGAACCTTAAACTCCACATTCTTAGATTCCCCGGCCAGGATTTCTTCGATTGTCATACGATCACTCCTTGTCTGCTGCCTTTATACTAAACGGACTCAAAGTTTATTTTCCACGCTGTTTTCCCATAATATTCTTAGAATCCGCCAGCACCTCATAGAATTTTCCATCTCTCGCAGTCTGTACTTTCCGATAATTTACCTTCACGCCGTCATCCAGATCCAGTTCAATCCGGCTTAATGCCAGATGTCCGATCTTCTCGTCATATTCCCGGCACTCTTTTAACTGCTTCTGAAGCTTGTCCTTTCGTTTCGTAGAAGCTGCTACTTCACGGGCATTGGTACTGTTGTCAATCATATCCTGCATCCGATTGATCTCAGACTCATATATCCTCTGCATTCTATGAAGATAATCCACACGCAGATTCCCAATGGTATCTGCGTTGTAACGGTGCAAGTAAACAAGAGCCTTAAATCCATTCTGCTTGCCACTGTCAAAAAGCCAGTAGATTGGACGCTTCTGATAGGTCTTACAGTGATCCTTAAAGAAGTCTTTCAGAAAATAATTGCGGATTACTTCCCTGCTGGAATTACCTTTGTTTCCTAATGCTTTGGCTATAAAATCCAGATTTTCCTCCAGTGTATCCGGACCATACACCTTTTTCACCCACGCACAGAACATACCTACAATATCATCCTTAAAATACTCCTCGTCGGTAATGGGAAGGATGTTGTCTGCATCCGGGATATAGGTGGTGTATTGTGAAGAATCCCAGCCACCGCCGGCATAGGCTAAACCTTCCACATCCAAAGAATAACGGCCGAACATGCAACCGACAGCAAAGGAAAGCAGGGAGACGATCTCGTCACGCTTGGTGCGGACATAGTTGCTGCCCTGCATGGAGTGAGGCACATCGTCCTTGGTATCAAAGATGCGGTGAACGGTCACATCCTTGTCTGCCACCTCGGGCGTCAACTCATCCTGCAAGCCATAAATGTCGATGAAGATGCGGTTGAGTTCTTCTTCGCTGACCTTGAGCTGCAAAAAGCGCTGCTCGCATTCGGATTTCCATGCGGTGCAGGCATCGGCAAGGCAGGAGACGGAGCGGATAAGTGGGTGCCGTTGGAAGTCCCATGAGGTTTCGTAGGAGTCCCAATCTCCCATAGATATTTCTACAAGTGAATCTACAACTTTGCTTACATTTTCAGTTTTATCTTCTATTATAGGGATGGTTGCAACATCCCCTGACTGAAGTGTGAGCGTGGGGTTTACAATCTCAGAAAATACTCTTACTACACAAGAGTTTAACAATCCTAATACATATTCTATCTTGTTTTCTGGAGGAAAACAGACACCCGATGCACTTTCAAAAAAATAACCTTTCCCCATAATACGAAATGATGGATGTGTCGTAATTCTTGACCACGAAATACCATGAGTAAATAAATTACTTGCATTACGGATGGTTGCCCTACCAGTCGACTTAATTTCTGCCCCTTCATTCTGCCAGTTAATTAGATAGTTATGATTGCCGTACCATTTCCGATAATCGCCTCCTTTCAAGCAAGGAAACCACTTCTCTGGTTTAGAAGATATTTCATACCATAGCCGAAGGAATCTATCATTGTCTCCGAGTGTCGAACCTTGTTTAGGTGAGGCATAAGCATCCATAGATTGCCCAACACTATAGACCCAGATAACTTGGTTACTTGCCCAATACGCCACCGGCAAGCCGGGGATTTTGGAGAAGTTAGATTGCTGGGCGTTGTAACGGTTCTCACTTGTAAGGAACATATTTTCCTTTCCTTGCTGCGTGGTTGGTTCTATCAAACGACAGTAGGTGCCTATGTAGTCCGCAACATGGCTATTACGCAACACAAAGCTGGTGGTCTGCACCACTTCGCCACCGATTTCTTCAAACGCCCGCGGACCGAGGTGTGCCATGTTGACAGTATCTTTCAGCAGCAATTTCGTTCGCAGCTTTTCAAAGCTGGAGAGAAACATCCATGCATGCTGTGTTATCATAGCTTGATACATATTCTCTTTGACCATATGTCCACAGCTTTCGATAAAAACAGCAAATAAATCCGACTTACTATCCGGATAATTCTTCTTCACATAATTTGACAGTTTTCCGCTCATTCCGCTACTGCTCATATATGGGGGATTCGTTACAACTACATCATACTTTTGCGCCAGACATTGACCTATTTCTACCAATTCTCTTAATCTTATCTGTGTATTATCCAAATGCAACGTATTTATGGAAATCTGCCCACTCATACTTACACCATCCACAAAACGATACAGTAAATCCCAGTCACAGTTTTCTACTTGCAGAATGGAACCATATTCTTTCGCATCTGCCAGCGTATCCAACAACTTTTCCATCTGGATTCCAGCAGCATTTTTCTCTGTCTCACTTAGAAAATCCCCAAAATAGTCCAGTTGCGCTCGATTAATTCCGTTACTTTCCTGAATAGCATATATATGAGGCACAATTCCACGGATAAGAATGCGCCGGTCATACTGACGAGCTTTCATCATCACCGCAAAATACGCCATCTGTGCCGCACGGTCATCAATATCTAACCCGTATAAGTTGTTTTTTAATATACTCTGCGCTACATCCCGTTTTGTATAGCCCTGTGCTTCATATATTTGCATCAGTACGTCAAATAAATACACAAGGATGTGCCCACTCCCCATACAAGGATCAATACAGCGAATCTCCTCTGGGTTTAAGTTGGCGTACTCTTTGCGTATCTCTGCCAGTTGTTCCTGTACTTCCGGTTCTTGTTCTGCTTCTTCCAGATAGTAATGCCATTTTCCGTCCTGAATAGAGTGATCTTCTCTGTATGCCGTTTGTTCTGCCTCGCTGGGCAAAAAATTCCCATTTTGCTCCGGATGCCCTTCTATCCATAAACGTCCCAGACTATTTTCCACCATATAACGGACAATCCAGTCTGGAGTAAAAAGCTGAGTCGCTGCCGGTATATCTTCTTTCTTGATCTTAGTGCCAGATGGGCGCCCAAAAACCTCAGCTTTGGGTTCTGTATTGTAATACTGATATAACCAGCCAATAATCTCTACCTGTCCGCCTTTTTCCACATCAAAGTCTTCCTCCGGAAGATCATTCACCAGATGATAAACCACACCTTCTTTATCAATTACAGAAATACTCAAAAGCAGTTCTGTATAGTCGTTGGTCCTTTCAAACAGAGCAGGCAAAATCTCATTCAGTGCATTACATTCTTTAATAAAAAGCAGTCGAAACAGCTCGTCCAACTGATTATCCTGCTTCATCTGAATCACTAATGCCCTCTCTTCCTCGGTAAACTCCAGATCAGCGTCAAATGGCGTAGTAACCAGATCCGGCTCCACCTTACCAGATTCTGAAGAAAGCACCCGGATATGAGAAGGAAGATAATCATTGACTTCCATAAAACGCACAGCAATTAGACGGTTAAACCATGTATAAGCCACCTCTTCCAGTACATACTTATAGGCTGTAGCGTAATCGCTTTCCTCTGCTTTTTTATTGAGCAGCTCCACCAGACGCTTTCTCTGTTTAACCGCCAGTCCATGTATAGAATAGGGTTCTGCTGTTCCTATATCATAAAATTCTGTATCCCCAGTGGACTGAGGCAACGGATTCGCAATTCCCTCTGCCGTTATACCAAGCAATCCAGCACGGTAATGTATATCTGCAATAAGTTTGTTTCTTGCCCAAATAGCAAAATTTTTAATTGCTGTTTTATTCATTAATATCTACCTCGTCAAGGAGAGCAAGGATCGCTTTCCCTAATGTTTCTACGATTTCAGCATACTTTCTTATATCTTCGTCTTTAAGCATCAGATGTTGTCCAATATGATAAGATTGATCTCCGCTTTTTATAACATAGTCTTGATCTACAATGCCATCTTGATGTTGCAACAAATGCCTCTGCTGAAAGCATATTCTCAATTTATCAAATTGTGTATTTGTAATCCAATCGTCGTATCCTTTACCGACCAAATCATGCCATAATTTATTTCCATCGTCCAATCGTTGAAACACATTTCTTTTCAGCGGCTTTGCTCCTTCTATTTGCGGATAAACACATTCACACAAACGCTGAAATGCCACCACAAGATCCGGAACAGAAGTTTCTATAAGAGATGTGCAGGTCCGAGCCGCTTCATCTTTACTAATTGTCTCAAGAGCGTTTCGTATCACTTCAAGATTATTTATTTTTGCCTTAACTTTATCGATAGTATTAAAAAATGTTAATTTTGCAGAATTATGACCACAGCATGGGCAATAGAAAGCTGACCCAACAACTGCATATCGAGCCCCACATTTTTCACATTGAATTTTTTGTTCCATTTCTTCAAGCGCACTTGCTGGAAGATTGATAAAAGATGTCTGGCCAGAAAACTTCATAGACATCTTAATGAAACATCTTCGAGGTTGCGAGCGATTGAAATCCCTTGCATCCTTTTCCAGTGCTTGTCCAATTTGGGCAGACACCTGATTAAATGCCTGCTTTTTTCCTTGTTCTATTTGCTCTGTTGTCCACCAACTTTTAGCAGGTGCTGAATGACCACAAAATGGACAAAAAACCGCTTCATCACGAAACAACTTCTTCCAGTCGTCTGCATTTACTTTAAATTTAGACAAACACTTTTCGTTTGGACACTCCTTATCATAATACCCATCCTCATCCGGTAGTACATCCATCGTATAAGTCATTGTTCCATTAAGTTGTTCTAACATCTTGATAGTATTTTCAAACATATCAGTCTCCTTATATCTCCACATTCAAAATAGTATCCTCATCCATCTCTGCCAGCAAACTCTCCCGCAAAGCATCCAGATACTTATCTACATCTTCTTTATTTTCCAACCGCCATGAAGCTGTACGAGTCATGGATTTCATGGATACATTTTTTGTCTTTCGCACCTTATAAGTTGCTGAATTTTCCGCCACTCGGTCAGCAAGGGACGCACCTGTTTCTTTCGCCTCCCGCTCCTGTTTTCTTCGCTCTTCTTCCGCTTTTTTCTTTGCCTCAGCCAGATCCAGTTGATCCATCTCATTTAAGAGCCGGATTTTCAAAGCGTCTGCTTTATCTGCAAAACTGCGCAGAGAGGAAACATTATTGCACTTCTCTGCTCCCTGCCGGATTTCAGAAAACTGCGCCAGATAGCGCTCACGCTTACTGTCCCGATAGGGCTTGGTATCGATCACTTCCAGTACACGCTCTCTGTCCTGATCAATGGAGTCCAGCACCGGAGCAGATTCCGCATCCAAAATCTTGGTATATGTATCCATGAATTTTTCGCGTAATTCCGGCAGTTTCGGAATATCACCATAGGGAATATTCTTCCTTACAATGGTTTTCATCTGTGCCACAATTTCTTCCAGCTCGGCATCCACAATATAGGTCTTGCTGTCTTCATATATTTCCAGCATATCCAGCGACCGCTGAAAGATTTGTTTCTGCTCTCCGCCAAAGAACGCTTTTACCGGTTCATAGTCTTCCGCCAGATCATAAAAGCTCTCCCGCTTCTTCGAAACATACTGGAAAAATTCCAGTGGCACCGTATACTGAAGAACCGAACGAAGCAGTTTTATACCGTCATTGACTGTTTTCTTTCCGGGATAATCGTACCGCTGGTATTCACCTTCCAGACGTTCCATCTCATAGATCATCTTCTGGGCGTAATTCTGAAAGTTCTTCATTACCGTATCTTCATCATCTGCAGCGCTGCTCACATGAAACAGTTCTTTCATAACATCCCGGACCGCTTTTTTATCCCGGTCATCCACTCTGACACGGACTTCCATCAGAAGTTTGTCCACATACTGCTTTTTCGTAACAAAATTGACCAGTTCTTCCTCTGACTTGTTCAACAGCGTCACAGATGCGCCGTTGACTGTAAAAGATAAATCTCCCCGTTTGAACAGACGGGCAACCAGCCAGTTCACATCATCTTCTACAAAGCCGTAAGGCGCCTTGGTGAACCGGTCTTTGATGGTCTTCATAGATGTCTTCATATAGTTCCTGGAATTCATAGCAATAAAACCAAGAACATCTTCTAATGCATGGATATTGGGTTCTGTACCACCCTCCAGCGACAGACTGAGCTGACTGCTGGTGTGGCACATCTTACGGATCTCTGGTTCCCCCATGGGTGTATCAATGTAACTGAGTTTATGGTAGACAGTCTGCACCAGCCGACCAATAGCCTCCTGGATTCTTGCAGACACATCTCTGGCGTTCAGTCTTGCAATATCTCCGTTCACATAGATAGTTGCCTCTTTTAATGCTTCTGTCAGATAAAGTTTGGCGTTTTCATTGCGCTTACGCATCTCTGTCCGCTTTGCCTCTTTGATACTCTCATATTTGGAAAGATGAGCATTGGTATTTTTGCGCAGGAAACTTTCTATTTTCATATATGCTTGCATTTCCCGCAGGAACTCATCATCATTGGGAAGAAGGACTAAAACCTCTTTCCCCTGCCCGGACATCATACGAAGCGTAGCGTCGTCTGTACCGCCCTCATACCATGGGGTCAGAATACGAAGCCCCATATCATAAGACTGATTTGCCTTATAAGGGCGATCATCCACGATCTGATTAAAAGAAAAAGTATATCTGCCGCCGAAAGCCGGATATCGGTATTTCTTCTCAGATAAAATGTCCTCAAAGATCATTTCTGAAATTTTGGTTATAACCTCCGGCATTTCTATATTTTCTTTTTCTATCTCGTTATTGATCTCCTGCTCCTCATCCGTCAGGAAAATATATACAGATCCGTTCTTCTGTACCAGCATCTGGCGCACCAGTACCTTCAACGCCGCTTCTACCCGGTCTTTCAATTCTACCCGGTCATTATCAATATGATTGACCATAAGACTGGTGATATTATCTACATTTGCCTCACAAGTCTGAATATACTTGATCATAAACAGCGTTTTTAACACATTAATGGCAAAAACATCGGATTCTTTATGCTCCGGATTAATCTGATTATTATCATAAGCCCGGATAATCACTCCACGATGACTGTGATCCAGGAAATTTTCCAGAGCGTCATAAAAGCAATGAAAAGGAACGATAGCCCCGGTCTCCTCATTCATCAAAGACATGGCAGATTCTTTAAAGAGTGCCAGCATAGATCGCTCGCCTTCAGATAGATGTTTTCCGGAAGCGCCATGAGTCCGGATCGATGTCAGCACACTTGCCAGCAGATTAAACTGGTAGGGGACAAAGGGATATACTTCCTCAAAATCTTCTGCATTAGCATACAGCTTTTTCTCCACTCCATCATTGAACATGATCAGATTTTTAATAATGGTAGCCTTCTGTCCGTAAAGCAGCCGCAGGCTCTGGGCTGCCACATCTGTTTTATCCAAAATTCTTTTCTTGATAACCGCATCTACATTGGCAGAAGATAAAGACAGACGGGTATCAAAGCGCCCTTGGATTTTGGAAAAATCATTTCCCTTTACCTTGGTAATAGAATCAATGTCCTGCTGACTTGTCACAATGACCCATGCTTTTCCCTTACATTCTTTCCCCAGTTCTTCCGTCACTGTCTGAAGATTCAGCATCAGCCTGGAATCATCTCCTATATACTGTCCAATCTCATCTACGAGGAAAACCACATGATGATTCTTCCCTTTCTGTTCAATATATGTATGTACACGTCTGGCAAAATCTTCAATGCTGATCTGATACTCCGTAGTAGCCTTTTCACACCAGTTCCGGGCAGCCTCTTCGCTCATAAAGCCCATATCCGCCAGTACGTCTACCACAGTATCCTGAATAAAGTCAAAATCCTGTCTGGAATCTTCCCATGTCTCTCCATACTCTTCTTCAAAAGTATGCCTAAATTCTTCAAAACGTCCCTCTTCCGTCAGACGCCGTTCCAGATCAGCCAGATAGGGCATAGAACCGCAAAAGCCCTGCATTTCATTGAACACTTTCAGGAAGACTTTCACAATGGCATCCTTGTCCTGTTTGCCATTTGTATCACTCTTGGAGTCGATATTAAACAGAATTGCATCCGTAGGCGTTTCCGCTGCCAGTTTCATATCCGCCTGCACCATTGGATCGATAATCTTCTCATCCTCGATAAAATAATCCAGGGCATGCTTTTCGCCAACCTGTCTGTTTTCAAGAAGATAAGACAGAATCTTTAAGAAATGAGATTTACCACTTCCAAAGAAACCTGAAATCCAGACGCCCATTTTAGGAGTCTGTCCTATGATTCCTTTTTTATAGGCTGAAAAGAAATCTGCAAAATGTTTCTGCAGTTCTCTGGTCACTACATATTCTTCTAATTCCTGTGAAACATTGGTATCCTCGCCCTGGCCGACAATAATAGCTCCCTGAATTTCACGGTCAATTTTCTTTCGGAACATATCTTTGATCAGCATCTTTTTTCCTCCATCATTTAACAAGCCGGAAAGCTCTGTAATAATTGTCGTCTTTTATCTCATTAAACAGGATCAGTTCCTGTTCATTGTAAGTTCCCGGGAAAAACATCACCACAGGCACCCGTACAAATGCCTGATGAAGATTATTTAAGACCTTATGGGATCTGAGAATCGGGTAACACTTGCCAATCCCGGTCAGGAAAACCACCGCCTCCTTCGGAGTATGTTCCTTAATATACTGCACGATCAGGCTGTCATCTTCATTGATCTTCATAGAGTTTGTAACCGCTTTTGTAATCCGCTCCAGTCCGCGCTTTTTCTCAAAATCGAAACATTTTTCCAGAAACTTTTTGTTTTCCAAAAAGTCGATAATCATATCATAAAGATCATAAACCACCAATTCAAAACCATCGATTTCCTTCCGATTTTTGCGTTTCATATACGCAATACGTTCCCGGACTTCCAGTTCCCTTTCCGGAGGATAGTCAAAAATCCAGTAGTTTACTTCATTTGCCCGTCCAAGACTTTGACGGAAAGACGGCTTTTTAATTGCTATCTCCATTTGATCCAAACGCTCTGATAAATCCGTCATCATCTCACCCCCGTCAAAGCCTTTATCACCGGTTCCAGATCATGCTCCATCATCCACTGTTCCAATTCCGGCTCCAGAATCGGCTTTTTTATTTTTCGTATTTCTTTTCCCTTATCCGTCATACCTGCTTCAAAAAGCATGGTCTTATAGCACCTTCCCAGTCTCTTGCAGGTATACTCCGTCCACTTGGCAGCTTTTTCATTTTGCTGCTGCTTATCCTTAAAAAAGATCCGGATATCCTTGTCGGAAAATTCATCACTTCCAATGATCATCTTTTCCCGCAGCACTTCATAGACAAAATCAAAAAACAGTGTATCGTAAACCATAACCGCTGTCAGCGCCAAAAGCTTCTGGGTGGATATATCCCCTTTTTGAAAAATCGAATAAAAACTTGCATCCAGAGATTGAATCCTAACTGACACTGTCTGAAAGATCTGTTTTGCGCGGTCTGCTGATGGCGCGGCATAAAGATTCTCCTCTAAAGCTTGTCTGCGGATTTCTGCCATCTCCGTTCCAGTGGCTAAAAGCTCTACTGTTTTCTTAAACTCCAAAAACCAGAAGGAAAGTTTAACAGCGCCTGCACTATATTCTTTTCTTACCATTTCACAGGTTCTCCTTCTCCCTCATTTTGTTGCAGAATCCGTCTCATTATCCGAACATGCATCCGGCAGGACTTCCGCAATATCACTTAACTGACAATGTAAACTCCGGCATATCCGGTCAAGCACATCCAGACTTACATATTCTCCATTTTCCATTTTTAGTAATGTAGAATAGCTCACACCTGTTAATGTGCGTAAATCCTTCTTTTTCATATCTTTGTCTATCATTAATTTGAATAGTTTTTTATAGGAAATCGCCATAAGGGTATCCTTTCATTAAAATCAAAACTATTGGTATCCAGTATACTTTTCCAGTATACCATAGTGTGTTAAATACTGCGATAATATTTTTGAGTTCTCGGAACTTTTTTCGAAATCGTGCAGACGTATCTCATATAAGCCAATAGCAATATCTAACTCCAAATATTTTTAATCTCTATAAAATAAGATTTTCTGATTTTTTACATTTTCTTTTCAAAGATTTATTTTAAAGTTGAAAGCGGCGTTATGGAACAAATTAAGTCCAAAGACGATCTTTGGTCGGGTACCTCTTTTGTATGCGAAGAATCGGCTCAGTCTGGATTCTATATTTCTACGCCTGTGGGAAAGTATAATCCTAACTAGGCAATCGTTTTCTATAAGGGCAGCGTGAAACGTGCGGAGGATGTCGTTTATAGCGTTGCAGACAGCTATCAAGCGCCGTTGGAAAAAGTTATGAAAAGCAATTCAATCTTCACCATAATCTAAAGAAAAAAGAGGAGCCGCAGCTCCTCCTCAGATCCCCGGGATTTCTTCCCCGGACAGATCTATATCAAATTCGGTTTTAATGATGTGAAGCAGCTCTTCCCTGCCGCGGATCCTGCTTTTGGTCTCCGCCCCCTGCTCCACACGGGTAAATACATCCCCCAGGATGTTCACGCTGCCTCCCTCTGTCCTCCGGTTCAAAAACAGTTTCTGGGTAAACACTGAATCCGGACTGTGGGCGCAGTAACCGCTGAGCGGAAGAAAATTAACTTCTCTTTGTGGAACCGTATAAAACTGTATAACTTTTTCCTCCAGCCCTGCGGAGGTCAGGCGCCTGACGGTCCACCAGATTTCATCCGCCCTCTCCATCCAGTAGGATTCTCCCCGGGCTTTCAGCTCCGCTCCCTCTTCCACCGCGATGGCCCCCGGAGGCATAGGACCGCCGTACCCTACATCGCAGAAATACAGCTGTTCCGGCAGACGGATCAGGATCCCCCGGTGAAGTACCGGCGGGATGAAATCTTTATTCCGCAGAATCCGGGCCATGCAGCCGTAAGCCTGGTATCCCAGATCCCGCAGAAGCTGCGTCAGCAGAGCATTAAGCTCAAAGCAGAACCCTCCCCGGCCTCTGACAATCAGTTTCTCATAAAGATCTCTGATCCCCAGGGACACCGGCCTGTGATACACAAAGGGATCCAGATTTTCAAACACCACATATCTCTGGTGCGCATAGACCAGGCGGTTCAGAGACTCCCGGTTCAAAGCGCCCGGACGGGGCATCCGCAGCCGCCGCAGGTAGGCGTCCGGATCCGGAATCGATTCATATAATTCTTCGTACATGGGTCAGCTCTCCCTGAAGGAAGGATTTCTCTCTTCATACAGACGGCACATATAGCGTCCTGTGGCGCCTACCGTCTCCAGCCGGCCCTTTATAATGGCTTTCACCTGTTCCAGACTGGAGGCCTCCGCCGTCTCCGTAAGCATTTCAATCTGTCCCAGCCGGTCTCCGTACTGTCTCATAAGTGCGGGACAGTCGTTGGCGTTCTGCTGCCCTTCCCACATTTCAAATCCGCTGTTGATAAATTCCGGAATATGCGCGCCGATACACCCGCAGGAATGGGCCGCCGCATGCATGCCCAGCTGGCGGATGGCCTCTGTCATCCGTTTGTAATGGGGCTGGAGAAGTTCCACATACATCTTTGTTGAAAAAAACGTCGATCTCTGAGTACCCATATCGTCATGAAACAGGATCATATCCGCGTGATAATAGGTTCTGGCGATCTGAATCAATTCGATATGCCAGTCCGTAAGCCTGGTGAAGAAAGCGTTCAGCTCTTCCGGCTCCTCAATAAGATAGCAGAAAGCGTCCGCAAAGGACGTCAGATCTGCCAGACGCTCAAAGCATCCATTGACAATCAGGAATATATTGGGGCGGTCCTCCGGCAGATTGCCGAAATTCTCTCTGTAGTCCTTCTCCCAGTCAATGGCCTGCAGATCCGGCCACACCAGTTCCTCCCGCCAGTTTTCCAGAGAAGACAGACGCCTGGTACCCGGACGTACCATGGGCGCGCCGGAGGCCTCCTCAAACTGCCAGTCAATGCCAAACCAGTCTATACCGCCAAAAGAGCGGGCGGCGGCATCCTTCATCACCAGCGGCTGCAGCAGGTTGCAGTCGCAAAGAAGGTTAGGCGCCCAGTAGGGCACCTCCCCCCGCAGCATCATCTCAAAATTCTCTCTGGAAGTTACCGGCCGGTTATACTTGGGACAGCTTGGCTGCGGTTTTCCAAAAAAACCTGCCGCCGAGGGATATTCCCCGACGATTTTCATTTCGTCTTCACTAAAATATTTACGCATAGCAGCTCCTTTCACACGAAAATCAAAATAATCTGTTACAGTTCTGCAAGCGTCCGCGATCATGTACTGCAAGTATATCTGCTGCCGGAAGTTCCCACATCGTGCACTGTGCCCAATTTGCTTTCTTTCGTCTTGGGCAGTCCGACATAGGGAAACCGTTTCAATCTGTGTATGATTATTGTATAATCAATGCACGTAAAGCGCCGGTCCGCCCGGCGTTCTATACGTCTGATAAAAGGAGTGACCCATGAAAATCTCCCTGAAATTCATCCAAAACCGTCTTTTTGAATCCGGCATCCGGTCCGATGTGCAGCTGAATCACCTGCGCAATCCTTTCTTTGATTCTTTTCAGATCTTTGCCGGGCAGACTGCCCGGGAGGGAACTCTGTACCTCTGTCCTCCGGACACGCCCAGAGATGTTTTCCGCGGGATGAAACAGGACAACCATGTGGGGCTTGTCTGGTTCAGCGGAACCGCGGAGCCGCCGAAACACCTGCCGATCCTGCTGATCCGGGAATCTGACAACCGCTATGAAATCCTGAACCAGATCGCGGATATTTTTTCTTTTTTCCATACCTGGGGGGACAAAGTCCGGCAGTATATGCTGGAAAAGCGCAGTCTGCCTGAAATTTTTGAACTCCTGGATGAGGTAACGCCCAATCCCTGGTATCTCTGCGACTGCAGCTTCCGGATGCAGGTCATCCGAAAAGATCCGGATATGGAGGATATGTCCGCCATCTGGCGCTATCAGTACCGGCACGGCCACCACCCCATTCAGCTGATCCTGGGGATGGAGGAAAACGGACTTCTGGATCTCATGAACAAAATGAGAAGGGCCTTTATTGTATCAGAGCCGGCTCCCTTCGGCTTTACCTTTGTAAGCAAGGCCATTACCTACTCAAAAGGGCTGTTGGGCCATTTCTATATTCTCGGCACCTACACGAAACTCAGTGAATATGAAGTGGAAATCGCGGAATTTTTCGGAAATGCCCTGGCCAAGATGCTGAGCCACGACAGCAGCTATCTGCCCACACTGGGAAGGTTTTATGACGGCTATTTTGTGGATCTCATTGAAGGTTTTGATCCAAAAAACCTGAAGATGCTGGAATCCGTGTTTCAGAAGATCTCCTGGGACGCGGCGGATACCTTCTGCCTGGCAGTACTGGGACGCAGAGACAGCGAGGCGCTTACCAAAAGCATGCTGGATCTGGAGATCCAGGTACTGGAGTCCAAAAGCTGCTGCAAAGCTTTCCTGTACCGGGAACAGGTGGTGGTGATCATTAACAGCAGCCGGATACCGGAGGCTCATCTTCTGTCTCCCACCGAAAGGGCCAAAGAACAGATCCAGTCAGTCCTTCAGGATTTCGGCAGCACTGCCGGGATCAGCGAGATGTTTTCCGGACAGGAATGTTTCGAACATCTGCAGTGCTATTACCGCCAGGCCAGAACCGCCCTGAGCTTTGCCCTGGAACAGGAGGCTGCTGCTTCCATCCGCAGCTATTCTGAGATTGCCGTGCCCCACCTGTGCAGAATTCTCATTGAATCCGGGTCTGCTCCGGTTTTCTCCCACCCGGCGGTGGAAATTCTGATCCAGTACGATAAAGAAAACCGCACGGAACTGGCCAGAACCCTGTACCAGTACCTGCTCTGCGGTGAAAATGTCGTGCGGACTGCCAGGGAACTGTACATTCACCGGAATTCTCTCATGTACCGGCTGGACAAGATCCATCAGCTGACCGGGGCGGATCTCTCCAGCAGTTCCGAAAAAGTACGGCTTTTTCTGACATACCACATATTTCTCGAAAAAAAATCCGAATAACCTCCAAACTTGTGCAATATGCCAAAAGAAAACAGGCTCTGGATCAAGGATTCTGTCTGTTTTCTTTCTTTTTGCCTTTAATTATACTGAAAATTACAAAGCGGACGCGATCAGACGCCGAGATTTTAGTGAGAAAGGGGATGTTGACAATTAACAGAATCAACAAAAAAATCAAAACCGTTTGGGGCATTTCAGAGATCGGTTTCTCTGTCATGTCTACCATGGAGACCTCCTTCCTGGTCTTCTTCCTTACAGATGTGGCTCAGCTTCCGCTGGCCATTACCGCTTTTATTACCGGCTTTACTGCTCTGGCAGACGCCATCAGCGCCGTTATCGCCGGCTCTGACCTCCAACCTGTATTCCATGTGCGGAACCTACAGCGAGTGGAAAACCGGCGGAAACGCCAGAGGCGTAGTTATGTCCTTCTGCTCTCTGGCTATTAAAATCGGCGTTGCCGTCCGGGGCGTTCTCATTACCGCTGTGCTGGGCATGATCGCCTACGATCCCAACGCCACGGTCATGACCGCCGAGGCAAAGTCCGGCGTAAAATTCCTGTTCATCGGGGTATTCACCATTATCATGCTGGTATCTCTGATACCGCTGCTGTTCTTCCGTCTCAACGATAAAAAGGTCATTGAAATGGAAAAAGAAATTGCCAGAAAGAAAGCCTCTGCCTGACCCTCAGGCGGAACCCACCAAAAAAGGAGAATCTAATCTATGCTGACCGAAATGGAAAACTGGAGGGAAACTCTGAAACCGCACGGGAGTCCGGACCGGCTCTGCAACCAGTTCCGGCCTGCGTATCTGTTTGTGGACGAGCCAATCTATCAGTTTATGTACGGAAACCGAAAACGAGGGCAGTCCTGCCGGGATCCCTTCGGCACAGAGATTCTGTTTCCAGAGGACGCTCCGGGAGCCATGCCCCATGTGACTTCGGAAAATAAAGTCTGCCCGGATGTGACCCGCTGGAGAGAATACGTAAAATTCCCGGATCTGGACAAAAACTGCCCGGACTGGTCGCAGGCGGAAGCGAAAGCGGCGTCTGTAGACCGCAGGGAAAACGCGCTGCTGATGATGATGACCTGCGGAATTTTTGAACAGCTTCATTTTCTCATGGGATTTGAGGATACACTGATGAATTTCTATGAAGAGCCGGAAGCGATGCATGAGCTGGTGGACGCCATTGCCCAATGGCGCTTCCACTGGATGCAGCTGCTGGTAGACCATCTTCATCCGGATATCATCTGCTCCCACGATGACTGGGGTTCCAAGCATTCTCTGTTTCTGGCGCCTGAAATGTGGAGGGAATATTTTAAAGGCCATTACGAAACCTTCTACCGCTATCAGAAAGAACACGGAGTCACTACCATGCACCACGCGGACTGCTTCCTGGAACCCATTGTGGAAGATATGGCCGAGATACACATTGACATCTGGCAGGGCGTAATTCCCAGCAACAACATTCCCGCTCTCCAGAAACAGCTGTCCGGAAGAATGGTTCTCATGGGCGGCATTGACGCGGCGATTGTAGACCGCGCGGACAGCACCGAAGAAGAAATCCGGGCAGAAGCCAGAAGAGCCTGTGAAATATACGGCCCCGGAGGGCATTTTATTCCCAGCATGACCTATGGGCGCCCCGGTTCCAGTATCTATCCCAAAACCTACCGAATTCTGGAGGATGAAATCGACCGATATAATCAGGAACGTATATAACAAATTAATACAAGGAGGAGCATTATGCTGACAGCAAAGGAAAATTTTCTGGAAACTCTGAAACCGGATGGAAAGCCTGACCGGCTGGTCAACGACTACGAAGCTCTGGCAGCCGTCCGCAGCGATCCCGTGTTCCGCTACATCCGCGGAAACCGCATAAAAGGAAAAACCACCCAGGATCCCTGGGGCGTTACCATTACCTGGCCGGAAGAGCAGCTGTTTGCCTTTCCCACAGAGTGGAACAAGGTCTGCACAGACGTAACCCGCTGGAGAGAGCAGGTACATGTGCCGGACATTGCCGGCCGCTGCTCTGATCCGGCGCTCTGGAAAGACGCCCGGGAGGAAGCAGACCGGCTGCGGGCCCAGGGCAAACTGATCATGGGCTACATGGGCACCGGCATGTTTGAGCAGTCCCACGATCTGATGGGACTTTCGGATGTCTGCATGGCCCTGCTGGAAGAGCCGGAAGCCATGCATGAGCTTTTGGAAGCCATCTGCGAATACCGCATGACCTACGCCTCCCTGCTGATCGAGCATCTGCATCCGGACGCTATTATCTCCCATGACGACTGGGGTTCTAAAACTTCCCTGTTCATGTCCCCGGATACCTGGAGGGAATTTTTCAAACCCCTGTACGCCAGATTCTACGGATTCATCAAAAGCAAAGGCGTTATGGTGATTCACCACGGGGACAGCTACCTGGAACCCATTGCGGAGGATATGGTGGAACTGGGCATTGACGTATGGCAGGGTACCTTGAACACTAATAATATTCCTGCCCTTCAGAAGCAGCTTCAGGGCCGTATGGTCCTTATGGGCGGCATCGATTCCTGGATCGACCGGGAGGAATCCACCGAGGAAGAAATCCGGGCAGAGGTCCGGAGCGCCTGCGAAAAATACGGACCCGGAGGACATTTTATCCCCTGCATTACCTATGGTCTGCCTGGCACTCTTTTCCCCCATGTAGGCCCGCTCATTACCGATGAAATACGCCGGTACAACCTGGATACCTACGGCGTTGGCTGAAAAAAACAGGCAGGGGCAGTGAACTGCCCTGCTATATTTATGGGAGATTACGCTATGAACAAACGAAATTTAACCGGTCTTCTGCTGGCCGCGGCCGTCATTCTGATCAGCTGCCTGATCCCCGGAACCGAACAGCTGGGCGCCGCCGGCGTCCGGGCCATCGGCCTGGTAGCGGCTTTCCTGATCCTCCTGATCTTTGAAGCCCTTCCCATTATCATTACCTGCCTGATTTTTGTGGCTCTGCTTCCGCTGCTGGGAATCACAGACTCCTTCAACGCGGCTTTATCCGGATTCTCCAACCAGGTGGTCTTTTTCATACTGGCCTCCTTCGGCATCGCGGAAGCTTTCGCGAAGGTTCCCCTGACCACCCGGATGCTGGCTTTTCTCCTGCGGAAATTCGGCAGAAATATCCGCACCATCCTGCTGTCTATGATGGTCTGCGCGGCTGTTCTCTCCTCCATTGTATCCAACGTGCCCACCTGCGCCATCTTTATGGCCCTGGGGCTGAAATTTCTGGAGTTTTATGACCGGGAGGAGGATCGCCGAAGAACCGGCCGTGCTTTTATGATCGCTATCCCAGTAGCCAGCATGATCGGCGGCATGATTACTCCCGCCGGAAGCTCCATCAATCTGCTGGCCATCAGCCTGCTGGAACAGCACGCCGGCACCACCATTACCTTTGTACAATGGATGGCCTACGGCATTCCTCTTACCCTGGTGATGCTGCCTGCCGCCTGGATTCTGGCTGTTCTCGTTTTCCGGCCGGCGGAGATCGACCGGCAGCAGGTTCATTCGTTCCTGCAGAAACTGGAAGCCGGGATTCCCCGGAAAATCCGGGGGGCAGAACTCAAAGTCCTGGTACTGACTCTGATCATGCTGGTGCTGTGGATCGCTTCTTCCTGGGTGCCCTCCATCAATGTTATGGTCGTGGCAGTTCTGGGCTGCTGCGCCATGTTCCTGCCCGGCATCCAGGTTCTGGACTGCCGCTCGTTTTTCCGGGAAGTGAGCTGGGATTCCTTTTTCCTGGTAGGCGCTGTGCTCTCCATCGGCGGAGCCATGGTCTCCAGCGGGGTCTCCGCCTGGATCACCGGGCTGCTGCCCTCCGCGCGGATGCCCCTTCCCGTCTTTCTGGGATTTATCACCCTGCTGGTTTTCCTGCTTCTGGTGCTGATCCCGGTGGCTCCTTCCCTGGTGACCCTCATGGCCACCCCGGTGATTTCCCTCTGCGCGGCCGCCGGATACTCCCCGGCTCTCGGCATGCTGATCCTGGCTCTGGCCGCCGGCAACTGCTATCTGCTGCCCCTGGACACAGTGACTCTCCTGACCTACGGCACCGGCTACTATAAAATGTCCGATATGCCCAAATGCACTGTCTGGCTGCAGCTCTTTATGATTCTGGCCGTAAGCCTTCTGTTCCCTCTGATCCTGAGGCTGGCGCCTCTGGGATAAGCTTTAACTTTACCGGCTGTCCGCCGGAGCCGCCTGTTTTCTGCGGATCCAGCGGACAGCCAGATCCACCCAGCCCGCGTTGTCGGGAGCCAGCCGCTCCGGCCGGTTGGCAGTGAGTTCATCACAGAGAGCCAGTCCATGCACTCCTTTTTCATAGATATGAAGTTCAAATGGAACCTTGTTTGCCCGCAGAGCCGCCGCGAACAGCAGCGAATTCTCCATAGGCACTTCCTCATCCTCCTGGGTGCACCACAGGAAAGCAGGCACGGTATCCGGGCTCACTCGCTTCTGCAGGGACAGCTGCCCCTTCAGTTCCTGCTGCCGTTCTCCCAGCAGCAGGGTCCGGCACTCCTCATGGCCGAACTGATCCATGGAAATCACCGGATAGGACAGAATCATGCCGTCCGGCTTCCACTGATAAGGCTCGTATCCGGTGCCGACGGAAAACATACCGTCTTTCCAGAGAGTTCCCAGAGACGCGCAGAGATGGCCTCCGGCAGAGAACCCGCAGAGATAGATCTGCTTCGGGTCTGTATGCCAGGCTTCACTGTTTTCCCGTACCATGGCCACTGCCGCCGCCAGTTCCAGCAGGGCGCAGGGATATTCTGAAGGGGCCACAGAATACTGCAGGACAAAGGCGTTCATGCCGGCGGCCAGAAATCGGAAGGCTACAGGCTCTCCCTCCCGATCCGATTTAAAGCGGTAAGCCCCTCCCGGGCAGACAATCACCGCCGGACGCCGGTCCGATCCCGGCACTTCCTCCGCCCGGTTCTGCAGGTAACAGCAGAGAACCGGCTGATATCCGTCCTTTTTGGCTCCCCCGGGGTATTTTACTTCTATTTCCTTCTCTATGTACTGCATGGTTTTTCTCTCCCTTCCGCCCTTTGCCGCTTCCCTCAGGCCAGTGTTTTCAGAATCTCCAGGCTTTTCATCCTCCGATCCATAACCCGCTTCATATGGCGGTCCAGGGTCTGTTCCAGTTCCTTCTGCACCTCCGGCGTCACCGCGAAGGTAAACAGCTTCTGCAGAGGGGACGTCATAATATACCTGCACACATACAGGGTTTCCGGGCGCATGGTTTCCTCCTCCGGGGCGTATTCCCCGTTGATGGTCATGGCCCGCATCTCAAAGATCCGGCGCACCAGCCGGTCGTCCAGGTGCGGGTTCAGAAGCGCCCGGACCGCCAGGTACAGAAGGTTCAGCATGGGGGATTCATCCATCCCCTCCCGCCCGTAATAATCCGCCAGCTCCAGGAAATAAAAGCCGTAATATACTTCCGGCTGGGCCATAGCCAGCTCGGTAAAATAATTCTGCACCTCCGCCCGGATCAGGCTGTAGGCAGTCCGCCCCTCAATAAGGGAAAATTCCCCCATGACAAAAGGATTGGAGGCCGCCAGCAGGACGCTGGTGGGCCGCCTGGCCCCCCTGGCAAAGGCTGTGATCTTCCCTCTCTCCCGGGTCAGGATCACCAGTCTCTTGTCATAGTCTCCCACCGGCATGGCCGAGAGAACCATTCCGGCAGCCTTCACCGTTTCACTCATATTCCGCCTCTGTCAGGATAGATCTTTTTTGTCGTAGCCGAAATTTTTCATCAGGATATCGCTGTCTCTCCAGTCTTTTCGCACCTTGACCCAGAGTTTCAGATTGACCCGGCCCTCCAGAAGATTTTCGATATCTGCCCGGGCCTCGCTGCCGATCTTTTTCAGCATCTGTCCCTGTTTTCCGATGATGATTCCCTTGTGAGACTCTCTCTCGCAGATAATCTCCGCCTCAATGTCTGTAAGACTTCCATCCGGCCTCTCCCGCATTTTTTCTATGGTCACCGCGATCCCGTGGGGGATCTCATCCCCCAGGGAGCGCAGGGCTTTTTCCCGGATCATCTCCGCCACAATCTGGCGCATGGGCTGATCCGTCACCGTATCCTCATCGAAAAACTGCGGGCCCTCCGGCAGAAGCCGGTACAGGGTGTCCAGAATCTGGTTCAGATGAAGGCTCCGAAGGGCGGAAACCATGAGAATTTTCTCAAAGGGAAACAGCTTCCCGTAGGCCTCTCTGGCTGCGGGCAGTTTCTCTTTCTCCGCCTTGTCGATTTTGTTGATGACCAGGATTACCGGCTTTTTGCACCGTCCCAGGATTTCCGCGATATGCTGCTCCCCGGCTCCGATGTATTCCCCCGGCTCCACCAGCCACAGCACCGCGTCCACCTCCCGCAGAGTGTTCTCCGCCGCTGTGACCATGTATTCTCCCAGCTTATTTTTTGCTTTGTGAATCCCGGGAGTGTCCAGAAATACAATCTGTCCTCTCTCATCCGTGTAAACCGTCTGGATCCGGTTTCTGGTGGTCTGGGGTTTTCTGGAGGTAATGGCGATTTTCTGGCCGATGAGATGGTTCATCAGCGTAGATTTCCCTACATTGGGCCGGCCGATAAGGGCCACAAATCCCGATTTATACTGTTTTTTCATATGCCTTCTCCTCTTCAGGACCGGATAAGATTTTCCACGGTGCCGAACAGTTCCCGGTGTTTTTCAATGGCCGCGCTGCTGCCGATGACACACAGATTGTTTTCCTCCAGAATCGCTTTGGCGATTCCCTCCAGCTCCCGGATTTTTTCCGGGGAAGCGTCCAGGATTTCCTCCCGCTCTTTCTGAAAATCTTCTTCCGTGTAATTGGTGTACCAGGCGTTCAGGCAGAGCGCGCCTTTGGCCGCGGCGTTCATGGGGGTATCCAGCTCGCTGACAGTGCCGATGATATACTTGGTCATTTCCCGCTCATCCGCCTGGAAATTCCGCAGATATTCCGGCAGCCCCCGGTACACCTCCAGCGTCCTCTCCAGATGGGGATCCCGGTAGGAAGCCAGATAGCTGTCCCCGGTTCTCTGGAAAGCGCCCATGCAGCCGTAAGCCCCGCCCTTGACCCGGAGATTGATCCACAGGTAATCATAGTTGAGAATAGTCCGCAGGATCCTTAGGGCTCCGGTGTACTCATACCCGGCCCGCCGGAAATTGCCTGCCGCCGCTACAAACTGCACCTGACCGGAGGTTTTGAAACCTTCGTTTTTCTGTTCCGGAGTAAACTTTGTCTTTCCCGGCTCCAGAGGTTCCCGGCACAGCTGAGAGCGAAGATCCAGAGCCGCTTCTTTCACACCTGTCAGCCCTTCTTTTTCCGCTGTAATGCTGACGGTAAGATTTTCCGGACGGAACAGATATTTCATCAGCAGCTTAAGATTTCGGATGATCTCTTCCTTTCTCTCCTCAAAATGGGATTCCAACTCTTCTACCAGCCGGTAATAGGTGATCCCCGCCGTCCGCTCCTGCCACTCGAAAGCCGGAGACTGATAAGAGAGCGCCCGGGTAGCCGCGGACAGATGCCCCGCTGCCGGAATGGAGGTCTGCAGACGTCCCTTAACGCTGGAGAGGATTTCCCGCAGCCGTTTTTCATCTTCCAGACAGGAAGTCAGAAGGATCTCCCGCACCATATCAAACACAAACTGCCGCTTCGGATACAGGTATTTGGCACGGATGCCGAACATTCTGCGGAAATTCTCCGGCTGCTCCCGGTTTGGAAAGATCTGAAGCCCGCAGCTGATGCCCCCGGTGCTTCCGTTAATCTCGTGGAACAGCGCCGTGTGGTCGTAATGCTCCGTGCGGATGGAACCCAGCACAGATTTCAGCAGCCCCAGCCAGGGAACCAGGGAATCCGGAACTCCCGCGGCATCGAACAGCAGGGTCAGATAGGCGATTCCGTTGGTGTCGTAATCCTGGTGGAGAATCTCCATTCCCTCTGCTGTTTCCCGGTTCATGGAGAGTTTCACCGGAGTCTTTCTCTGAATATCCTCCCGCTTCAGCAGGGGGATGCTCTCAATAGCCTCCTGACTGTCCTCGGATTCCTGATAGGCCTTCAGTTCCTCTGTGGCCTGTACCAGATTCCGGATCTCCTGACTGCCCAGAGACGCCTTGTAAGCCGCCAGCTTTTCCGCTGTCTCCTGCTCTCTTTTTTCCGCCAGGCCCCGCTCCGGTTCCAGCACGATCACAGCCCCATGGGGATTTTCCAGCAGATAGGTCCGGATCAGCTTCTCAAAATATCCCTGGGAAATCCGGGCTTTCAGTTCCTCAAAGACAGAAATCTGCTTCAGATAATCAAAAGGCCGGGTTTCATCGTACAGCCAGGAATCCAGCATGTCCAGGCCGTAGATCAGTCCCCTGGGGAACGAGGAATAGTCGGCTTCCCGGAAACGGAACTCAAAAAAGTTAATGCCGGAGGCCAGGGCCTTCCGGTCCACTCCATCCCGGAGGATTTGTTCCAGAGTTTCCTGAATCACCCGGAGAAACCGTTCTTTATCCCCGGCATTGGCATGCTTGGCCACAATGGAAAAACTGGGCTGAAGAATGCCGTCCTCGTAGGAGCCTTCCACATCCTTTCCGATGCCCGCGTCCAGCAGGGCCTGCTTCACCGGAGCGCCCGGGGCGTCCAGCAAAGCGTATTCCAGCACAGAAAAAGCCACATTCAGCGTGGTATCCAGACTGGTTCCCACCACCCGGCTGCTGGCCAGATAGGTATTGTCCTCCAGCGGCTCCTGATCCAGCACCGGATAGGACATGCGCAGATCCCGGATTTTCCCGAAGGCTTCCTGAAGGGGGATGGCGGAATCTACCCTTCTGCTTTCAAAATGGCTTAAATACTCCCGGTCCAGCCAGTCCAGCTTTTCTTCTATATCTATATTGCCGTACAGATAGATATAACTGTTGGAGGGATGGTAATAGGTTCTGTGGAACTCCAGAAATTCTTCATAGGTTAATTCCGGGATCACCTCCGGATCGCCCCCGGACTCCACACCGTAGGGGGTGTCGGGAAACAGGGCGTTCATCATAGCCCGTCCCAGCACCTCATCGGGGGTGGAAAAAGCTCCCTTCATCTCATTGTACACTACGCCGTTGTAGGTCAGAGGATCTTCCTCCCTCTCCAGCTGGTAATGCCAGCCCTCCTGCCGGAAAATTTTTTCGTTCTGATAGATGTTGGGATAAAAGACCGCGTCCAGATATACATCCATCAGATTCTGGAAATCCCGGTCGTTGCAGCTGGCCACCGGATACACCGTTTTATCCGGATAAGTCATGGCGTTCAGGAAGGTATTGAGAGACCCCTTCGCCAGCTCCACAAAAGGATCCTTCAGGGGAAATTTCCGGGAACCGCAGAGCACGGTGTGCTCGATGATATGGGCCACGCCGGTAGAGTTCTTCGGTGGTGTCCGAAAGGCGATGGAAAACACTTTGTTTTCATCTTCGTTGGAGAGCACAGCGATTCTGGCTCCTGTTTTTTTATGGCGCAGCAGATACCCCTCTGCCCGCACATCCCGGATTTCTTCCCGGCTCAGCAATTCGTATGCGTCCAGCATTGTTTTTTCTCCTTTTTCTGCTGTTCCGGACGGCGGTTCCGCCCAGGGCATAAGCCCGCAGTCCGGTGGAAGGAACAGCAGGGCTGCCCTTGCAACCACGGGCAGCCCTCCTGCATTTACGCGTAATTCTTTTTCATCAGCTCCAGCTGTTCCTTTGTAAGGATCAGATTAAATCCCGCCGGATTAAACACAAATCCCAGAGAATCCTTGATCAGATACTTTGGCAGTTCATCGTAGGGCACCGCCAGAAGCCGGAATTTCGCGTTTTTATTTTTGCTGTTGAACTTTTTAAACTCTCCCAGATCCGAATAGCAGGGCTGGAAGATCTTTCCGTCCTTGTTCTTCACAAAAGGAATCTTTGCCTTCTGGTTCGGGGCTTTGGGATCCCACTGGCCCTCTACCTCTGTGACGTCCACAGCCAGGATAAAGCGGGATTTCATCATATTGACAGCCATCTCCTCTTCCAGGGAACGGAGTTTTTTCTTTTCCGCCGCGCTGCGTTCCCCCGGCCGCCGCAGCTCCTGGAGAAAATACAGGGCGGTCAGCTGAAGTTCCGGATTCAGCTTAGGTACCGGACCCTTGTTGGCCTCCTCCAGATCCGGCTTCGGCACCAGCTGTTCCAGCTCGACCCGAACCGGCGCTCCCTCGTCCTGCACCATCAGGGCGTTGACGCCCACGGAATACAGGCCGGAGAGAAAGGCTTTGATGTGGGCCTGAGGAATCTTTACCGCCATCAGGGCGATTTTCTCTTTTAAGTACTTCTGGCCCGCTTCCTTGATCCTCTCCTCATCGGTGAAGACATATACCTGATCATCGAAGGTTTCTTCATCGCACTCGATAAAAGGCAGCCTGGTAGTCTGAGAAAATAAAACAAAGATATGTTCAAAATGTTCAAATTTTTTAATCAGAAAACGATTATCCACTGTCATAACTCTTCCTCTTTCTCCGCAGCTTTTGAAAGACTGCTTTTCTGTCTCACGGTGCTATTATAGCATAGCCCCAGGGGAAGGGCAAGTTATGCTTTTCTTTTCTTCCACCCCAGCAGGAAGGCGGAATTAACAATCACCAGCACCGAACCGGCATTGTGGACCAGGGCGCCCACCACCGGATTCAGGATGCCGGTAATAGCCAGGGCAATGGCAAGAAAGTTGAGGCCCATGGAAAAAGAAAGATTGCATTTGATCGTAAGCATCATTCTCCGGGACAATGCCAGCAGATGAGGCAGCTCCTTCACTTCATCGTCCACCAGGGCAATGTCCGCGGCATCCACGGCAATGTCGCTTCCCACGCCTCCCATGGCGATGCCCACATCGGCCTTTTTCAGAGCCGGCGCGTCATTGATCCCGTCCCCGATCATGCACACCGGCTCCCCGGCTGACTGAAAGTTCCCGATCCAGGTGAGTTTGTCCTCCGGCAGACAGCCGGCATGTACCTCCTCCATCCCCAGCTGTTCTCCAATGGCCGCGGCCGCCTCCTCATGATCCCCGGTAAGCAATACCGGACGGATGCCCATGTCCCGGATCTGCCGGATGATCTCCGGGCTTTCTTTCCTCAAGGTGTCCGACAGAGCCAGGAATCCCGCCGCTTTTCCGTCAATCGCCGTGTAAATAACCGTACATCCGAGGGCCAGAAATTCCTCCGCCTGGCTTTTCTGGGCTTGGGTGAGAATCACCTGGCTGTCCTCCAAAAGTTCCGGATTTCCGGCCAGAATTTCCCGGCCTTCCACTAAAGCCCGGACCCCACGGCCCGGAAGCATCTGAAATTCCTCCGGCTGGGCCGCCGAAGCTTTCTGCCGGAAACTGCGGACCACCGCTTTTCCCAGGGGATGCTCTGACAGAAGCTCCGCGGAGGCTGTACAGGCGTATACTATTTCTTCCGGATATTCCCCGGCAAAGCTTCTCACCGCTGTCACCTCCGGGGTTCCGCAGGTGAGAGTTCCCGTTTTATCAAAGGCGATCCTGGAAACAGCGGCCAGACGCTCCAGGGCATCTCCCTCCCGCACCAGAAATCCATGCCTGGTCGCATTCCCGATGGCTGCCATAATGGCAGTGGGAGTGGCAAGTACCAGGGCGCAGGGGCAGAATACTACCAGAATGGTTACTGCCCGGAGGATCTCCCCGCTGATAAGCCAGGTCAGAGCGGCCGCGCTGAGGGCGATAAGCACAATCCAGGTCGCCCAGCGGTCCGCAAGCCCCACTATTTTTGCCTTCCCGGCATCCGCGGACTGCACCAGACGGATCATTCTCTGTATGGAACTGTCCTCCCCTGCCCGGAGGGCTTTCATCTCAAAAGCTCCGAATTGATTTACGGTACCGCTGGACACTTCATCTCCTGCTTCTTTATCTACCGGCAGGGATTCTCCCGTCATCACCGCCTGGTTCACGGACGTCCGTCCGGAAAGGATCACCCCGTCCGCCGGCACGGTCTCTCCCGGAAGAACTCGCAGCACATCACCGGCCTGTACCTGCTCCGCGGGGATCACTGTTTCCTTCTCCTCCCGGATCACTCTGGCGGTTCTGGGGGTGAGATGCACCAATTTTTCAATCCCGGCCCGGGCCCGGGCTACGGTGAGATCCTCCAGAAGCCCTCCCAGCTGCATGATAAAAGCCACCTCCCCGGCGGCGAAATTTTCTCCTATCAAAACAGACGCGATCAGGGCGATAGAAACCAGCACATCCGCCTTGATGTCAAAAGCCGTCACCAGCCCCAGGAAAGCCTCCAGTACAATGGGAATGCCGCAGAGTACAATGGCAATCCAGGCCGCGTCAAAAGGCAGCGGGAGCAGATCAAACATGCTGATCAAAAGAGCCGCGCCCGACAGAATCAGGCAGAAAATCTCACGCCTGGTTCCTCCCCATTCCAAAAATTTTTCCAGCTGCTTCATATTGTCCTCCTTACCTATACCCCCATAGGTATAATATTTCTGCAGATATTATACCTATGGGGGTATAGGATTGTCAATAGAGAAATGTCCTGTTCCAGACCTGACGGCAGCGAATCGTAACACCGGTTGACCAGACCGGGATTTCTATGCTATCATCCCCGTAGACAGGAGGTGTAAAACGTTTGGAAACAAAGGAAGCACTATTATCACTTCTGGAGCAGAACAGGGGAACGTATTTTTCCGGCGGGGAAATTGCCCGGAGGCTGTCTGTTTCCCGCACTTCTGTGTGGAAAGCAGTAAACCGTCTGCGGGAGGAGGGCTATGTCATCAGCGCCGTACCCAACCGGGGATACTGTCTTGCCGACAGCACAGATATTCTCTCTGCCCAGGGCATACAGAAATATCTGGAACCTGTCTGTCAGCGGCTGGAGCTGCACGTGCTGCAGGAGACAGGCTCCACCAACACCCTGCTGAGGGAAAAAGCCGGACAGGGAGCCGCGGAGGGCTGCACCGTCATTGCCGGATCCCAGACTTCCGGCCGGGGACGGCTGGGCCGGCATTTTTATTCTCCTTCCTCCACCGGCGTCTATTTAAGCCTGCTGCTGCGTCCGGAGCGGCTGGCTCCCTCGGAAGCGGTGAAGATCACAACCCTGGCGGCGGTGGCCGCCTGCGAGGCCATTGAAGAAGTATCCGGCCGCCGTCCCGGCATCAAATGGGTCAACGATATTTTCATGGATGGGAAAAAGGTCAGCGGCATCCTGACAGAAGCCTCCCTGGATCTGGAAAACGAGAAAATTCACTTTATTGTTCTGGGCATCGGGATCAATGTCTACCCGCCGGAGGGCGGTTTCCCGGATACCCTGGCTCAGACAGCGGGCGCGGTTTTCTCCCGCCCCGCGAAAGACGCGAAAAATCATCTGGCGGCAGCTTTTCTGAATCATTTCATGAAAGCGTATACCGCCGGCAGTCCTGCGGACTATGTAAAAAAATACCGGGAAAGAAGCCTGGCCATCGGCCGCAGGATCCGCGTCCTGCAGCCCTCCGGCAGCCGCGATGCCGTGGCCCTGGATGTGGACGACCAGTGCCGGCTGCTGGTTCGCTATGAGGACGGACAGACCGGCTGTCTCTCCTCCGGGGAGATCAGCATCCGGCTGTCATGAGCCTTTCCGGGTCAGACCCGCGCAGAGCAGGACGCCGGCAATGACCAGCAGGGGAAAAACCACTCCCGACAGAATCCCCAGTTTTAAATTTCCCCCCAGAACTCCGGAAACCATTCCTACCGCCGTGGGGCCGCCGGCACAGCCCAGATCCCCCGCCAGGGCGAAAAGGGCAAACATCGCTGTGCCTCCTCTGGGCAAAGCCGCCGCTCCTTTGCTGAAGCCTCCCGGCCACATGATTCCCACGGAAAGTCCGCAGAATCCGCATCCCACCAGTCCCAGCACCGGCACCGGCGCCAGGGCGACGCAGAGATAGGACGCCGCGCAGAGCACGCTGCTTCCGATCATAAACCGGTCCAGATGGATTCGATCCCCGTATTTTCCGTAAAACAGCCGGGACAGTCCCATCATCACCGCAAAAAACATGGGGCCCGCCAGATCTCCCATGGTTTTGGAGACGCCCAGCCCCTGCTCCGCGAAGGTGGAAGCCCACTGGCTCACTCCCTGCTCGCTGGCTCCGGCGGCCGCCATGAGAAGCATCAGAACCCAGAAAATCCGGCTGGTAAACAGTTCCCGGAAGGACATGCCCTTCTCTCCCTCCTGAATCAGGGAGGGCACCGGCGCTTTCGCAAACAGCAGGGCATTGACCGCCGGGATCACGGCCCAGGCCGCCGCCAGAATCCTCCAGTTTTCGATACCGAAGGCCGCGAAAAAGGCGGTGGACAGCAGTACCACGCCCACATGTCCCCAGCAGTAAAAAGAATGGAGAAGGCTCATTGCCTTCTCTTTGTTATCTGTGGGACAGGCTTCCACAATAGGACTTAAGACTACTTCACAGAGTCCGCCTCCCACGGCGTAAATCATCACCGACGTCAGGATTCCCGGGAAGGGGCTCATGATTCCCGGCAGCAGGGCCAGCAGCACCAGCCCGGCAGCGGCAAAGATCTGGGCCAGAATCACCGCTTTCCTGTAACCGATTCGGTCCACAAAAGCGGCGGATAAAAGATCCACCAGCAGCTGAATGCCGAAATTAATGGTTACCAGCATAGTGATCTGCTCCAGGGGAATGCCGAAGCTTCTCTGAAAGGTCAGAAACAGCAGAGGCGCGAAATTGTTGACAATGGCCTGTACCACATAGCCCGCGAAACAGGCGGTCATAGTCAGCTGGTAATTTTGCTTCATTCTCTCAAGTCTCCTCTGAATATGGACCCTGCTCTTTTTTCAGGACAGCCGGGTTTTAAAATCTTCGTAGCCAAAGGTTTTTACTGTCTCCACCCTTCCGTCCCGGCGGCGGATGGCCAGGGCCGGCAGGGGCATACCGTTGAAGGTATTGGTCTTTACCATGGTATAGAGGGCCATATCCTCAAAGACCAGGGTGCTGCCCTCCCGGAGGGGGCTGGCAAAGGAATAGTCTCCGATCACATCCCCGGCCAGACAGGTGGGACCTCCCAGCCGATAGGTATACGGCTTCTCTCCCGGCTCTCCGGCATCCTTCAGGGGCGGCCGGTAGGGCATCTCCAGCACATCCGGCATATGGCAGGCGGCGGAGGTGTCCAGGATCGCGATCTCCATTCCATTGTTTTTTACAATCTCCAGCACTTCCGTCACCAGATACCCGGCATTTAACACCACCGCCTCCCCCGGCTCCAGGTACACTTCCGTGCCGTAGGTGTCTTTTAAATGGCGGATCAGTCGGATCAGCCGTTCCCGGTCGTAATCTTCCCGGGTGATATGATGTCCCCCGCCCAGGTTCAGCCAGCGTTTTCCCGCAAAATATTTTCCGAATTTTTCTTCCGCCGCCCGAAGGGTCACCTCCAGGGCGTCGGAGTTCTGCTCACAGAGGGTGTGCATGTGAAAGCCGTCCAGCATAGGCAGCAGGCCTTCTTCCAGTTCTTCCAGGGTGGTCCCCAGCCGGGAACCGGGAGCGCAGGGATCGTAGATGGCGTGACCTTCCTGGGTGGAGCATTCCGGGTTCAGCCGCAGGCCGATGGATTTTCCCGCCGCCTTTGCCCGCTCCCCGAATTTTTTCACCTGCCCCGGGCTGTTGAAGACCAGATGGTCGGCGTATTTCAGAATTTCTTCGAATTCATCTCTCCGGTAAGCCGGGGAAAACACATGGGTCTCCCCGCCGAACTCCTCCGCCCCCAGCCTGGCCTCGTAGAGGCCGCTGGCGGCAGTTCCCGCCAGATACTTCCGAATCAGGGGGTACACGGAAAACATGGAGAAGGCTTTCTGGGCCAGCAGGATCTTGCAGCCGGCCCTGTCGCTGACCTCCTTTAGAATCTCCAGATTGCGGAGGAGTTTTTCCTCATCCAGCAGAAAGTAAGGAGTGCGCGCGCCGGCGCTTCTGCCTCCCATCAGTCCACCAGAGCCGGATGGAAGTTTTCCTGCCAGGGCAGGCCCCACTTGTTCAGCGCCTCCATAAAGGGATCCGGATCGAACTCCTCGATATTGTGGACTCCGGGCTTGTTCCAGGTGCCGGTCATCAGCATCATGGCGCCGATCATGGCAGGCACGCCGGTGGTATAGGCCACCGCCTGGGAGCCTACTTCTTTATAGCATTCCTCATGGTCGCAGACATTGTACAGGTAGTAATCTTTGGGCTGGCCGTCCTTAATGCCCCGGAAGATGCAGCCGATGTTGGTCTTGCCCTTGGTTCTGGGCCCCAGGGAAGCCGGATCCGGCAGCACAGCTTTCAGGAACTGCAGGGGAACGATCTCCTTTCCCTCAAAGAGAATGGGCTTAATAGAAGTCATGCCTACATCCTCCAGGCATTTCAGATGGGTCAGGTAGCTCTGACCGAAGGTCATGAAAAAGCGGATGCGCTTGATCCCGGGGATATTCAGGGCCAGACTCTCAATCTCCTCGTGGTGGAGCAGGTACATATCCTTCTCTCCCACCTGGTCAAAATTGTAGACCCGCTTGATCTCCATGGGTTTGGTCTCCACCCAGTGGCCGTCCTCCCAGTAGGAGCCGTTGGCGGACACCTCCCGGATGTTGATCTCCGGATTGAAATTGGTGGCAAAGGGATAGCCGTGATCACCGCCGTTGCAGTCCAGGATATCAATGTAATGGATCTCGTCAAACTGATGCTTCAGGGCATAGGCGGAAAATACGCCGGTAACCCCGGGATCGAAGCCGCTGCCCAGCAGAGCGGTAATGCCGGCCTGCTCAAAGCGCTCCCGGTAGGCCCACTGCCAGCTGTACTCAAATTTTGCCGTGTCCTCCGGCTCGTAGTTGGCGGTATCCACATAATTGGTTTTCGTAGCCAGGCAGGCGTCCATAATGGTCAGATCCTGGTAGGGCAGGGCCAGATTCAGCACCACGTCCGGCTTCTGCTCTTCGATCAGGGCGATGAGCTCCTCCACCTTGTCCGCGTCCACCTGGCGGGTGGTGATCTTCGTTTTTGTGGTCCCCTCCAGTTTCTCCTTCAGGGCGTCGCATTTGGATTTGGTGCGGCTGGCAATGCAGACCTCCTGAAACACCTCACTGTTCTGACAGCATTTGTGGATGGCTACAGAGGCCACTCCGCCGCAGCCGATAACTAACACTTTTCCCATGGTTTATTCTCCTTTCTTCTGCAGGGCGATCAGCATTTCTCTTACAATTTTACAGGCAGCCGCCGTGGAGATCCCCGAAGGATCGTAGGGCGGGCTTAATTCGTTTACATCGCAGGCCGCCACATCCGCCTTCCGGCAGACCAGCTCCGCGGCCTTCCGCAGTTCCTCAAAAGAAACTCCTCCCGGCTCCGGGGTTCCCGTTCCCGGAAAGACCGAGGGATCCAGCACATCCAGATCCAGGGTGAAATACACCGGTTTCCCTTTCAGGCGGTCCAGGGTTTCCTCCAGGCCTTCAAAATCAAATTTCCGGGTCTCCACATGGTCCTTTCCCCAGCGGAATTCCTCCCGGTCTCCGGAGCGGATGCCGAACTGATGGATCCTGCCGTCCCCGGTCAGCTCCCAGCACCGGCGGAGAACGCAGGCGTGGGACAGCTCCACACCCAGATACTCCTGCCGCAGATCCGCGTGGGCGTCAAAATGAATGATATGGATGCCGGGATATTTTTTCACCGCCGCCCGGAAGGCCCCCAGAGTCACCAGGTGCTCGCCTCCCAGCATAAAAGGAAGCTTTCCGGCGGAGAGGATCTCCTCCTCCATAGCCTGGATCGCCGCCAGGGCCTTTTCCGCATTTCCAATGGGCAGTTCCAGATCCCCGCAGTCCAGGACCCGGCCATCCAGCAGGTCTCCGTCCTGATAGGGACTGTAACTCTCAATGCCGTAGGATTCCCGGCGGATGGCTCCGCTGCCGAAGCGGGTCCCCGGCCGGTAGGAGGTGGTACCGTCAAAGGGCGCCCCGAAAAGAACGATCTTTGCCTCCTGGGCATCAGCGGTGCATTCCAGAAATGTCTCTGTATATTTATTCAACATCTTTTAACAGCCTTTCCACGTACGCCGGAATATAGAAAGCCCCCTTGTGCAGCGTCGTCGTATAGTATTTGCAGGACAGTCCCCGGAGATTCCAGCGGGTCTCGTCCAGATCCCGCAGGGGATGGTATTTTTTGGAGGCAAAGCCAAAAAGCCAGTGTCCCGAAGGGTAGGTGGGAATGTGGGCCTGGTAGATCTTGCTGATGGGGAAAGATTCCACGATCAGCTTGTGCATGCTCTGGCAGGCCGCCGCGTCCTCGGCATAGAAGGGACTCTCGTGCTGATTGATCATGATGCCGTCGTCCTTCAGAGCCTTAAAACAGTTCCCGTAAAATTCCCGGGTGAACAGCCCTTCCCCGGGGCCGAAGGGATCCGTGGAATCCACCAGGATCAGGTCGTACTCGTCCTCGCAGGAACGGATATATTTCAGCCCGTCCTCGTAATGGATGTGTACCCTGGGGTCGTCCAGCCGGCAGGCGGTCTGGGGCAGATATTTCCGGCACACTTCCACCACCAGTTCATCGATCTCCACCAGATCGATGTCCTCGATCTCCGGGTACCGCACCAGCTCCCGGATCACGCCTCCGTCCCCGGCGCCGATAACCAGCACCCGCTTTACCTTGGGGTGCACCGCCAGGGGCACATGGGTGATCATCTCATGATAGATAAACTCGTCCCGCTCCGTCAGCATCATATAGCCGTCCAGAGTGAGAAATCTTCCGAATTCCGGGGACTCAAACACATCGATCCGCTGGAACTCGCTCTGCCCGCTGTAGAGCTGCCGCTCCACCCGGATGGAAAATTTCACGTTGGGGGTCTGCATTTCCGAAAACCAAAGCTGCATGTCTCACACCTCCTTGAGTACGTTTAAGTTCAAAACCTCCGGATCCTCCGTGCCCGTCAGGGAGCAGCCCTTTTCCCGGGCGTAGCGGATATAATCCAGGATGGTATCTGTGATCTCCTCCCCGGGAGCCAGAATGGGGATCCCCGGAGGATAGCACATGACAAACTCGCTGCACACCCTGCCGCAGGTCTTCTCCATGGGCAGGGATTCTTTTTCCGCGTAAAAGGCTTCCTGGGGGGAAGCCACCACCTTGGGATCAATGTATTCCTGGGTAAAAAGATCTGTCTTTTCCCGGCGGAACCGGCGGCGGATCTCCGAAAGGGCTCCCACCAGCCGCTCAATGTCCCGGGGACGGTCCCCGATGGACAGGTAGGCCAGGATATTTCCCAGATCCCCGAATTCGATCTGAATATTGTAGTCGTCCCGGAGCAGATCGTAGACTTCGATCCCCGCCAAACCAATGTCCAGGGTATTCACCGACAGCTTGGTCACATCGAAATCGTAGATGCTGTCCCCGTCGCAGAGCTCCCGGGAATAGGCGTAGTAGCCGCCGATGCGGTTGATCTCCTCCCGGGCGTACTCCGCCAGCCGCACCACCTGGGCAAAAGTTTCCCTTCCCCGCAGGGCCAGATTCCTTCTGGAAATATCCAGACTGGAGAGCAGCAGGTAAGAGGCGCTGGTGGTCTGGGTCAGATTGATGATCTGGCGCACATGGCCCTCGGCCATGGCCGGCCCCGCCAGCAAAAGGGAACTTTGTGTCAGGCTTCCTCCGGATTTATGCATGGACACCGAAGCCATATCCGCCCCGGCGGCCATGGCCGACACCGGCAGATTTTCCCCGAAATAAAAATGGGTGCCGTGGGCCTCATCGGCAACGCAGAGCATGCCGTGGCTGTGGGCGATCCTCACGATCTCCCGGAGATTGGAACAGATCCCGTAGTAGGTGGGATTGTTCACCAGAATGGCTTTGGCGTCCGGGTTTTCCCGGACCGCCCGCTCCACCGCCTCCACCTTCATACCCAGAGGGATCCCCAGACGGCGGTTCATCTCCGGATTCACATACACCGGCACCGCCCCGCAGAGGATCAGGGCCCCTACCACGCTCCGGTGCACGTTCCGGGGCAGGATGATCTTCTCTCCCCGCTTCACCACGGAAAGGATCATGCTCTGCACCGCGGAGGTGGTGCCTCCCACCATAAGAAAAGCGTGGGCCGCTCCGAACGCCTCCGCCGCCAGCTCCTCCGCCTCCCGGATCACCGACACCGGATGGCAGAGGTTGTCCAGGGGCTTCATGGAGTTCACATCCATACCCACGCATTTTTCTCCCAGAAGCTCCCGAAGCTCCGGGTTGCCCTTGCCCCGCTTATGTCCCGGCACGTCAAAGGGCACCACCCTCTTTTTTGAAAAATCCCGCAAGGCCTCGTAGATGGGGGCCCGCTCCTGATCTAATTCTCTCATTCTGTCTCATTCTCCTGAATAAACATTGCGCCCGCTGAAGATCTCGATCATCTCCCGCCGGAGATTGTCCGTGATCTCCAGCCTTACCTGGGGCGGAAGCTCGTAGACGTCCGTCTTGAACAGGTAATTCTGCAGATTAATATCCTTCACCAGCATTTTGGTGTGATAGATATTGGCGTCGTATATATTGATATCCACGGCGTCGTACCGCCGCAGAGTCTCCTGGCAGATATAGTCCTGAATGGATCGGATGGGATGATCCATAAAGACCTTTTTTCCGTCCAGATTCCTGGTAAAGCCCCGGACCCGGTAGTCCATGGTGATAATATCCGAGTCAAAGGATCCGATGAGGTAATCCAGGGTGGACAGGGGGGTGATCTCTCCGCAGGTGGCCACATCGATATCCACCCGGAAAGTGGCCAGACAGGTCTCCGGATGGTATTCCGGATAAGTGTGCACAGTCACATGGCTCTTGTCCAGATGGGCCAGCTGGGTCTCCCCGCAGGGCACCATAGTCTCCTCGGCAATGAGTATGGTCACCGAAGCCCCCTGGGGATCGTAATCCTGGCTGGCGATATTCAGCACTGTAGCCCCGATCATATCCGTCAGGTTGGTGAGGATATTGGTAAGCCGCTTGGAATTATACTGCTCGTCGATATAGTCGATATAATCCTTCTGCTCCCTGGGCGTCTTGGCGTAGCAGACATCGTAGATATTAAAGCTCAGAGATTTTGTCAGGTTATTGAACCCGTACAGCTTTAATTTTTCTCCCATCTCGTATCCTCCTCACAACGGCCGGGGCTGCTTTGCTCCCCGCCGGTTTTACGGCAAATGCCTGCCTGGTGTATGGCGCGGAAAAAGCCGGGCAATCCGCTGACACAGCACATTACCCGGCCTGAACATTCTCTGCCCGGACATTTTCCCGGACCGGATCCTTTCAGAATCCGGCTCCTCATATCCTGTCCGTCTTTTCGATTCATTCGGAATAGCAGAAATCAGAGTCTCTAGTAAAGGCCGCAGCAGAAACGCTGTACCCGCAAATATTACTTTCACTACTCTTATTGACCGTTTCACAAGTTGATGTGCGCATAATATGCGGCGGTTATAAAGTAACCAACTTATAAAATTTGAGCTTCTAACTCAATCAATAAGGCGGCGGCGCCGCCAATCGGCAGTTGACCCGGCTGTCCGTATGGCCTTTAACCCCGAAGGGTGGTCAAAAATATTTGCATGGAAACTCTGTTTTGCCAAACTTCCATAACGATTTTATGATAACCAATTTTGAAAGGTTTGTCAATAAAATACGAAAATTTTACATCGGCTTTTATTATGAGGCCCCTGCTTCAAAACCTATTTTTCTTTTTCCAGCAACTCAATCAGTAGACTGTTCATTACGTTGTAGGAATTCCAATTTTTTTCCACTGTATTAATTTTCACTGCTTCACATAAATATTTAATTAGTTGCATAATCTCTGCAGCGGATTTTTTAGTTCGTCTAATGATCCAAGCATCCGTTACAGAAATAATTTCATGCGCTGCCACATTGCGTATGTTTTGCTCAATTTCTATATATTCCCTGACTTTCTCTGCTAGCCTTCTGTTTTTACAGGTTCTCTGAATAATCGCATTTAAATGATGGGAATAAACTTCTTTTCCTTTGAACTGAGGTTTATATGCGTCTTCCAAATATTTTTTTACTTCTGTACCTGCCAGCTTTGTTTTGTCCCATTTCTTGCCCTTTTTATCCATTGTGCAATAGTTATTAATTTCTATTCCGCAACACAGTCTGAGAACATGTTCCAAAAGATCGACTCCTAAAGGGGTAATAGCCCTAACGAAATCTGCATACTCGCCTTTCTTTACTTTGATTTCAAGTCCAAGGGCATATTCAAATAACTTTCTGTTTTTATCTTCTTTAACAAAGCAAAATTTTTCTTTATATTGCGGTATTTTTCTGCACACCGTATCCCAGTCAAGGTTCAGCCTGGCATCAGCTGCTTCCAAAAAATTACAGACAACGGGACTAATTTCTCTTTGCAATTCTCTGCTGATTGCCATCGCTGCATGATAATCATAGGCTAAGATATGTTTTTCTATCATATTGATTTTTAAAAGCCGTACCAACTTCAGGCATCTTACCTCTTCACAGCGGTTCACAAATCTGTCTTTATTATCTTCATCTAATTCCCAATTAACTTCAACATCATATTCATCCCGTTCTTCAAACTCAAGATTGCTTTTTTTCTTAGGGGTAGAAACCTGCACCGGTGTAAAGCGGTATTCTGCAAGCGTTGCCATAACGATCAGAGCGCTTTTCATAGCCGGTGTCCCGGAAGCCATATTCAATAACAGTCTGTCTTCTTCCTCCATTTCCTCTTCAAGTTTTCTGATAATCTCCGTAAATTCCTGATAAAAATAGTCATACTGTTGGACTTCTGATAAACCTGTTTTCTCAATCAAACGGATTTCAAATGGATGGCTCATTTTCTCTGACAACAACTTAAGAGTCCTTGTATAACGCTGGTCTTTTCTTTGATTCATCACCATTTCTTTTGACAGGTACAAAACGACTACATCCGGCTCGTAAACTCTGCATATATGCAGCATGGATCCATCATAAAAATATCTAATCGGATCCGTATTCCCTACAGGTGAAAACAAATAAACTTTTCCCATAATTCTTTTCACTCCATCATATTAAAATAATATCTTCCGGTTCCTCATGGCCGGTATTTCCCCAGGTAACCACCTGCCCGTTTCCAATAATTTTATAAACCCGGACATTGTCTTCTTCTGTAATGTGCTCAGGAATTTCTTTTAATAATTTTTCATATTTTCTTTTCGGTATGATTGCTTCAAAGGCAGACTTCTGCACTCTCATACCGTATCCCTGTAATAATTTTGCGAATTTGACCCGGCGCTTATTATCTATAATATCATAAATCACAAGTACAAACACCCGGTCGCTGCCAGAATCTTCCGAAAGTTGAAAATAGTAATCATCCTCTTCCGGTAAATCATCTAATCTGAATCGGCTCATAATAATCTGTATCCCCTGTCTCAATTGCTTTTACTAGCTGTTCAATCTGTAAAAAAATAGCTCTCCGAAAGCTAACCGCGTAATCTACATACTGTAAATATCGTACTTCTGTCTGAAATTTTCTTTCCAGCTTATTTAGGAATACTTTCAGACCGGAGCGCGTGAGATAACAACCCGGCTCATCTAAATTTTTTGTAAAATCTTCTTTATGGATCTCGTGGCCATTTATCAGGCTCATAACCATCGTGTCTACAATTACCGCGCGCCATTCTTCCATCATATCGCTAGCTAATGTCGGATGCTTTTCAGCGTCTCTATGCAGAAATCCAAAAAAAGGATTTAATCCTTTTGTTTCGATTTTATCATATACTTCATTCATAAGGATAGAATATCCCAAACTAATCATGGAATTAAACTCATCTCTGGGCGGACGTTTGCTTCTCCCTTGAAAGACAAATTCTTCGTCAATACATTTGGCAAGTCCCCGAAAATAATATTTCGCTCCCTGGCCTTCAAAGCCAATAATCTCAGGAATCGAATCACATTCCATCACTTTTCTTCTGCATATGGCCAACATTTTCTGTTCTTCCAGAAGATTTAAATTTTTACTCTTCTCATATCTTTTCAAAACAACACTTTGGTTTTTTAATTTGGCGCTTATTATTTTTCTGCTGAGTTGAACTGCAAAATCTGTATCATATAAGGCACACTGCTTTCTCTGACGGGCCGTATTCACATGTCCTGTGGAATGCAGCCTTCCAAAATATTTTCCCCCTTTAGAAAAATAACTTAACGAAATTCCTCTCGCCATACATTCTTCCAGACATTGGGTGGTTACCTGTGACTGTCCTAAGATAGTGATTCCTTCTAACGATTCAATAGGTATCAATTTTTTCATACCGTCCTTATATTTTACCGTGCATCGGTTCCCTTCCACACCGATTACAGCACCGCTCTCATTCACATACAGAAATCCCATACCATTCCTCCTCATTTCAACTTATTCAATCTTCTACTTTTTTCCAATGTTAGACAATTAAACTTATTTCTTGAAGAAACCAAATTTCTTATCTTTCTGCAATCCAAAACGAATTTTCTCATTAGCCATTAATCCCCCTTACGGGGAACTACATTTCTCAATGTTAGAAGATTTAAGAAAAGTCGATTTAGTGACAGTTTCCGTCCCCTTACGGGGAACTACATTTCTCAATAAAAGCAAAAAGTTTAGTCTAGCCGGACACGTTCCGGTTTCCGTCCCCTTACGGGGAACTACATTTCTCAATGGAGTATTCTCGTGGTGCTGACTATGATTTGAGTTTCCGTCCCCTTACGGGGAACTACATTTCTCAATGATACCCAAAGACACCAACAAAAAAGCTGCGGATGGTTTCCGTCCCCTTACGGGGAACTACATTTCTCAATTATATCGATATAAGTGTCCGTGATGAGTTGAGGGTTTCCGTCCCCTTACGGGGAACTACATTTCTCAATGGAATATCTACGGTGATGAAATCAATAGAGCGAGCCGTTTCCGTCCCCTTACGGGGAACTACATTTCTCAATTCATGTGCTCGGAAGAGACATGGGAGAGTTACAAGTTTCCGTCCCCTTACGGGGAACTACATTTCTCAATGTCATAGCAATTTGCAAAACACTTTCGTTCTCAGTTTCCGTCCCCTTACGGGGAACTACATTTCTCAATCCTGACAGCCCATGCGAAGATGCGGAAATTTGAAGTTTCCGTCCCCTTACGGGGAACTACATTTCTCAATATTATGAATAGAATCGACGAGATCAAAGAGAACTCTGGTTTCCGTCCCCTTACGGGGAACTACATTTCTCAATCATAACTGCAACTATTCATGAAGCATCTACAACAGTTTCCGTCCCCTTACGGGGAACTACATTTCTCAATCAGGAAAACGAAACAGTCCGCTGATCTTTGACACGTTTCCGTCCCCTTACGGGGAACTACATTTCTCAATGTACCATGGAGAATGCAGTAACAAGATCTTGAATCGTTTCCGTCCCCTTACGGGGAACTACATTTCTCAATATGTTACAATTGATGGAATGGAAGCTGTAGTAAAGAGTTTCCGTCCCCTTACGGGGAACTACATTTCTCAATCGTACATAATCGACCAAAAAGTTCCTGAAGGTTGTTTCCGTCCCCTTACGGGGAACTACATTTCTCAATGGAGCTGTCTGTCCAGGACGGGGAGCTGGTCTACAAAGTTTCCGTCCCCTTACGGGGAACTACATTTCTCAATCCGCGAACGGCCTCACAATCATCGGAGGCAAGAACAGTTTCCGTCCCCTTACGGGGAACTACATTTCTCAATCTACGGCGATGAAATTAACAGAATGAGCTTAAAGGTTTCCGTCCCCTTACGGGGAACTACATTTCTCAATGGGAATCGGAATTGCTGTTCTGTCACTCTTACTCTAGTTTCCGTCCCCTTACGGGGAACTACATTTCTCAATGAAGTGTTAAGAGTTTTATAAGAAAGAGAGGGAATGGTTTCCGTCCCCTTACGGGGAACTACATTTCTCAATACCATGGCACAGCGTTTGGGCTGAAGTCATATACGTTTCCGTCCCCTTACGGGGAACTACATTTCTCAATTGATATTGATTATTATATGGGCCTTGCGCACGCGTTTCCGTCCCCTTACGGGGAACTACATTTCTCAATCAAATGAAAGAGAGGGAATGACAATGAAAAAATTGTTTCCGTCCCCTTACGGGGAACTACATTTCTCAATGAATTTGATAAAATTTTTAGTATTGCGTGATGGGGTTTCCGTCCCCTTACGGGGAACTACATTTCTCAATGAGGACGGCGAAAAGTTTACTGCCGCAACGATTGTTTCCGTCCCCTTACGGGGAACTACATTTCTCAATGAGGAAATACAAATGAAAAAATTTGAGAATGCTAGTTTCCGTCCCCTTACGGGGAACTACATTTCTCAATCCGACGAAACAAGCGAGGAAGAATTTGACAGACTGTTTCCGTCCCCTTACGGGGAACTACATTTCTCAATAAGGCCCTGGGCGTCTAACAAATATCTAACATCGTTTCCGTCCCCTTACGGGGAACTACATTTCTCAATTGTCCGAAGAAAACCTGCAGCGGGTTTTTGACGGCGTTTCCGTCCCCTTACGGGGAACTACATTTCTCAATGGCACCCACTAAAAAATATTAGAAAGGCATGGCTATTAGTTTCCGTCCCCTTACGGGGAACTACATTTCTCAATTTAGCGCTACTAGTCCATGGATTGAACTTTTAGTAGTTTCCGTCCCCTTACGGGGAACTACATTTCTCAATGCAGAGAACAAGAGTAGAGAAGTACATATACAGTTTCCGTCCCCTTACGGGGAACTACATTTCTCAATCGTTCGGCGTATACACGACCACGCCGTCCCCGGTTTCCGTCCCCTTACGGGGAACTACATTTCTCAATGGTCAAAACCAACGGCGGTAAGAAAATGCTTCAGCGTTTCCGTCCCCTTACGGGGAACTACATTTCTCAATCCGGAAACCCGGATCTGGAAACAACAATCAGGATGGGTTTCCGTCCCCTTACGGGGAACTACATTTCTCAATATTTTTGGAAGAGAATAACACACCGCCCATGTATATCGTTTCCGTCCCCTTACGGGGAACTACATTTCTCAATGTTAGGCGGCAATCTGGATATATACGGGATTCCTGAAAGTTTCCGTCCCCTTACGGGGAACTACATTTCTCAATGAAAACGTTGTAGCGTTGTGTGCGCTGTACAATGGTTTCCGTCCCCTTACGGGGAACTACATTTCTCAATAATTTCGGAACACATAGTGATACAGAGCGAAATTGCGGTTTCCGTCCCCTTACGGGGAACTACATTTCTCAATAAATATGGGAAATCAAGTAGACACTATGCGGAATTGTTTCCGTCCCCTTACGGGGAACTACATTTCTCAATGAGGTATGGAAAGACAAAGACATGCAGGAATATGTTTCCGTCCCCTTACGGGGAACTACATTTCTCAATGGCGAAAATATTTGACGCGGCCCCTACTGGAATCTGTTTCCGTCCCCTTACGGGGAACTACATTTCTCAATAAGAAATCCAGAAAGCTATATATTTTCTGGATTTAGGTTTCCGTCCCCTTACGGGGAACTACATTTCTCAATTTTACCGTGGTACTCGTGCGCTAACCGTCCACCTTCGTTTCCGTCCCCTTACGGGGAACTACATTTCTCAATACAGGAAAATCAGCTTGTAAAATTCATGAACCGGAAAGTTTCCGTCCCCTTACGGGGAACTACATTTCTCAATAAAAAACGGCATATTTACACTATAATTTTAGATTGTTTCCGTCCCCTTACGGGGAACTACATTTCTCAATCCGGAAGAAATGCCGGTTGAAGAACTGGCGGAAGGTTTCCGTCCCCTTACGGGGAACTACATTTCTCAATGATCCTACTACATCGGAAAAATTTTTAATATCGTTTCCGTCCCCTTACGGGGAACTACATTTCTCAATGCAAAAGGCGACTCAATGATAAACGCAAGAATAGTTTCCGTCCCCTTACGGGGAACTACATTTCTCAATCCGAAAACCCGGCGTATGAAGATTTGATCTTCCAGTTTCCGTCCCCTTACGGGGAACTACATTTCTCAATGAAAATTTGGAATTCATCCGAAATATCTACGGGTTTCCGTCCCCTTACGGGGAACTACATTTCTCAATACGGGTAACGGAATGTACCGTAGTACGTTTCGCACGTTTCCGTCCCCTTACGGGGAACTACATTTCTCAATATGTAAGATTGGCATAAAGAAAAAGAAAGGGCCGCGTTTCCGTCCCCTTACGGGGAACTACATTTCTCAATGATACCGGAATAAGCCAAACTGCTTTTTCAAATTGGAGTTTCCGTCCCCTTACGGGGAACTACATTTCTCAATGATTTGATGGTCAGCAACGCCCAGGACGAACAGCGTTTCCGTCCCCTTACGGGGAACTACATTTCTCAATATGTTTGGGATATAGCAGAGGAAGAATTTAATATTGTTTCCGTCCCCTTACGGGGAACTACATTTCTCAATAAATGGCAGAAATTACGAGAGAAGAAAAAGCTATAAAGTTTCCGTCCCCTTACGGGGAACTACATTTCTCAATATGAAATTACAAAAATAGTGGAAAGCGGATTAAAAGTTTCCGTCCCCTTACGGGGAACTACATTTCTCAATAAGCCATCTTTGAGCAGTGGGACAGTGGCGTACAGAGTTTCCGTCCCCTTACGGGGAACTACATTTCTCAATAAAATTAAAGATGTGAAGGAAGCATTGATGGAAGGTTTCCGTCCCCTTACGGGGAACTACATTTCTCAATAGATGATAATTTCTTACACAGAGGAGGTAGAGGGCGTTTCCGTCCCCTTACGGGGAACTACATTTCTCAATTTTTTTGTATATTCGTAATGCTTTTTTGGGTCGTAGTTTCCGTCCCCTTACGGGGAACTACATTTCTCAATTAAGTATCTCGTGCTTGTAAGCCATAGGGCTCCCGGTTTCCGTCCCCTTACGGGGAACTACATTTCTCAATAGACCACCAAGAATTCAAAATCCGGTCAATGAAGTTTCCGTCCCCTTACGGGGAACTACATTTCTCAATTAAGTATCTCGTGCTTGTAAGCCATAGGGCTCCCGGGTTTCCGTCCCCTTACGGGGAACTACATTTCTCAATTCTTTTGCAATCTCTGTCATGGTGTAAGTTTTATTCAGTTTCCGTCCCCTTACGGGGAACTACATTTCTCAATACCATCTCCCACACCTCTTATATTCTCTGGCTGATCTGTCCCAAATGCGTGTGAAAAAAAATTTTAAGAAATGTAGTCTCATGGAATCCAAAAAAATGCTGATAACCCCTTTATCTACAGGCATCGCGGGAAACAGGTGTTTTTTCGATTATTTTGATTCTGCATCGTCCCATTTCCAGTACTTTGCCTTGATATCTTGTGCATTTCAGGATGTGTGGTGAAACTCCGCTCTTAAGATCCTGACTGTGTCCGTGTACTCTTGGTACTCTGGTTTTGTCAAAAACAGTTTTTACCGCTCTAACTCCCTCGCTTCCCGGAAACATTGGATACATGATGGTCTTGCTTACAAACCCGCATCCACCCCCTAAATAAACTGTATTTTTTTCAGGTTTAGCTGCTCCTGGAAATTTGTTTGCAAAATTAGAATAATACTGCGCTGCAAAATCTGCAATAGCCTTTTTCATCTTTTCTGACTTCAACTGAATGCCGTATTTTTTTGCAGTACTTTCATCAATCGTCATGCTGCATTTTATAATGGTACCTGGACGTATACATTCCCTGAATAAATTAAGCGTTTTTTCTCTGCCATTTACATTTTTTTCAACTTTCTGGCACAGTACAAGATCCCGAGTTTTTAGTGGCTCGCTATCTCCTATGATTAAAGCAGACAATAGATCATTAACGGCATCTTTTTTATTTTCGGATTTTTCAAGAATATGAAAGGCTTTACTTTCTATCTGCGTGATTCTTGATCTCAGCAATCTCTGACTCTGACGAGAATCTTCTGAAGATAAAAGCTCGTTGAAAAGCAATTCTGCCTCCCGGTCATATTCATTATGACAGCTCATCACTTTTCCGCCAAGCAGAATTGTTCTCAACATTCCCTTCACTGAGCTTCCCGGAATGTATGGATTTCCATAGGCATCTTTTATATGTTCCATAATTTGAATTCTTGTTCCTTTTTGGATTTCCATATTACCGCTTTCCAAAGTATATTTCATGCACTTCTTTATGTCCGCCAAAGGCTGCCTGTTTCTCTGCAGCCACTGCCTGAGATCTTCTTTCCGGTTATCCAGCATATATGTCTCAAATTCAGCTGATAATCCTTTAGAGTGCAGCAGCATATAAAGCTTATTTATATCAAGAATTCCAACTGTATTATTGCCTAGGAATAAATATTCCTTTTTTGAGATTTCATTTCCGCTTCCTACAAATACGGGTCCGCAAACTTCCAATAAAAGATCATAATTTTTCAGCGCCCGGCTCATAAATCCACCCCCAAAAACATTCCTTTGGCATATCGGTACACAGGATGACTGCCCCCGCTGGAAACGTCATAAATTTTCCCTCGGAAAGTGCGTTTGAAACAGGATCCAGGACTGAATACATATAAATCTCTTTTTCTTCTGTACTGTTCCGCATAATGAAAAGAGTCAACAAATCCGCTTCTTTTAATCAGCTGATAACTTGCTTCCCCCATAACAGCATCCAGTTCCTGCTCTTCTGGCAATGCCGTGGACAGCAGCATATACTGGCTACTTTGCGCATTTAATCTTTTCAGCAGCTCATCTGGGATTTTACGTTCGGCAAATTCAAATCGACCCAATCCAGAACTTTTCTTACCGCCTACGCCAGAGTAGGAAAGGCTCTCAAATAGCATCTCAAACAACTGAAAATTTTTCTTTTCTTTACCTCCCACCAGAATATACAGACCATTTCCCTCTTTAAAGTTATAAATTTTTAGAAAATAAGGCTGCGGACTTTCTTGCCCACGGATTGCCACCGAGGTTCTCATATCAAACATACCCATCTGCTCTATTTTATCAAGATCCTCTTTGTCAATCTTTCCTTGAAGATATGATTCTATTTTTTTCAAGGGGACAAATTTCATCTTTTTAAATTGTTTTTTCTGGACAGAATCTCCCTGCTTTTGATCCGCTTCAATTCTCAGCATTGGTTTTGGAAGAAAATAATCCTTTCCAACATATGGAAAACCAGTGGACAAGAGAAAATCCCCCTGTTCTGCCAGGAATATCAGTTCCTCCAGTTTTCCAATGCGCAGCGCTTCCTGGCATAAAGCCGAAAATAGAGTATCAGCTGGAAGCATTATCTGCGTATCATCTAGGGCTTGAATCCCAAAATGTATTCCATTTAAAAATTCCATTTGGTATAGCCTGTAATTCAAAACCTTCCCTCCTGCTCCCTACATCCGCACTGCATTTTTCAGAATCTCATTACATTTTTCGATTATAAAATCTTCGATTTCCCCTACCACAATATCCGCAAATACGTTTTTAAACTGCACTTTCCCATAACCTCTTGATCCATGTCCTCCCAGATAATCATACTGAAGAAGTTTCATGCCTTCTCCAAGTGTTTCCATGTCCTCCAGCAAATCTTTTTCCTGTTCCACTTCATAGATCATATCTAATTCAAAGACAGATCCTCGGATTGCCCTCTCTATTTGCCTTGGATTAGCTACTGCCGTGGCCCTGTTAATTGAATTTTCAAACTTAATTTCTGTAGGGCTTTGTATTCCCGCAGATCTTAACTCCGCCATATTCGCAAGAATCATATCTGAAATCAAAATACGGCTTTTTCTTCCCTTCTTTCCTTTATTCGCAGAGCCAAAAAGACGGATGATCCGCTCCGCATCTTCATCAGGCTCCACGATCGCGGAATTATATTCTTTTGCCAGAAGACTCCTCATTTTTCCCTTAAGTGAACTGCCCGGTATCATCGGATAATTACTGCGTATGTCTCTGATAACCGGCAAATCCACTGCGCCAATAGCCGCAAATGCGCTGCTTCCCCCAATATGCATGCCTGTTTTAACTTCAATATCTCCCGAAATTTGTATTTTTGCGTACATTTATCTTCCTCCTACTGTTCTTTTCCGCCATAGAATCTGTGAAACGCAACCAAAGCTTCCATATACTTATGAAACAAAAGATAATTTTTTCTGCTGCCTTTGATATCACTAAGAATTTCCAACAATCCGGCCTGGTTTACAAACTCTTTTACTTTGGTTTCTCTGCCGCACTCATAAATCACCCGAACCCGAAGATAGGAGATTCTTCCGCATATTTCCGTACTTAATTTTTCTCCTGACTCGTTCAGAATCTGATTATAAATATCTGCTGCCATAGCAAGAATATTGCGAAGTTTCGATGTTGTCACCATCTCTTTCCATTTTCCACTTCTTTCGTATTCCTGTTTCAAATGTAAAATTGTCTGTTCCGCGTGATCTACATAATTTTCTTCGTTAATCCGCACGTTCTGATCCTCCTCTGTTTCTATATACATATAACGTAATCGCCGTTTTTAATTGCCTTGCATCTTTTTCTGTCTGTATCCACTGATATATTTTTTCAGCGAAACGCTGGTATCTCTGCTTCTTTTCTCCCTCTTCCACTGGTTCCAGTCTGGAAAGCAGATAAACTGTTCTGGCAAAATTAATTTTTTCCTTCCTGTTGCGAATCAGTTCCAGCAGATGATAAAGAAATGCCGTTCCTCTTTCTTCCGAATCAGAAAGAAAACTTTCCAATTCTCTATATTTTTCTCCCAGCACTTCTTTCTCAAATTCCTCCCATTTCCAAGTTCCATCACTAATTTCTTCTCCATCTGCCAGATGACTCGTACCGTCTTCTAATAATGTAACTGCATTCTTTCCTGGAAGCTTTTTAGACTCATCTTCCATGCTGCCGGTTTCTCTGGCAATGGCACTGACCGGATAACCGGATTCATAAATACCGATTCCCGCTGAAATGCTTAAAGTTCCTTGTGTATATGTTTGAAAACTTCGTCTTAAATCCACCGCTAATTCTATTATATCCTTCCAGGATCCTACAATAAACACATCATCTCCGCCAGAATATACAATCGTTGCATTTCTCCGGCCTGCCTGCCCGTCTATAGAATAAATTCCACTTGTTAAAATACGGCGAATATAGAATTTAAAAAAAAGAGAAAGATGCCTGGATAATGCAGCCGTTCTGGAAAGTGTTACATAACGGTTATGGTTCTTTTCGTTATCAAATCCAGAAACGATAGCTGTCCCTAGATTGTCTACATCAGCCCGTAAAATACCAACCCGTTGTATCCCTTCTGATGCCTCTGCGAACTCCTCAAAACTTTGTCCCGTTGTATAATCTGCAGTCCAGATTTTGGAGGCGAGATGTCTGCCTGTATACATTTTATTTTTTCCGTAAGTCCTGACATAGGATTCTGTCTTCATCCGTTCCTTCAACGACTGCTCAGAATCGCTGACCAAGGTGCAATTTCCCGGAAGCGGCAAACCATCCGGAATTTCTTCAGCCACAACAGTAAAAAAATCTCCATACAGAATATCTTTTGATATTTTTTCGATCGCTCTGCACAGTGGGCATACTCCTTCTTCATCTGTTTTAGCTATATTTTTGCATACTTTACATTCTCTGGAATAATCTTCCTCTTTTCTTTGATTTAAATATACTATATCCTTTGTCGTATAACGGTGCATTTTCTGTTTTGATATTGCAGCCCCTGCATCTGAAAAAATTTTTGAATAACTGCCCTCCGGAATATTTTTTAAATCATTACAGCTGCACGGTGCAAAAGCTCCCGCAAGATAAAGTGAGATTCGGAACTTTTCCATGAGCCAATGATTCACCTGCTGCAAATACTCATCCGCACACTGTTTTGTTTCGCTGGTATTTGGCAGCAATAGATACGCATGTCCCCCACCGGAATATAGGATATTCGCTCTTGAAAGATTCAGCGGTTGCAGCAAGGAATCCATAATATGCTCCATCATGATTTCCAGGTAGAAAGATCGGGCTCTTAAGGTTTTCAGTGCATTTTTAGAAGTAATTGTATAAATAAAATTCTGGATGCCTGAAAAATCCAATGTACATAATAAGAAAGCCTGTTCATCATAAAATCTGGATGCATTGATAAATAAATATTCTTTGTAATTTTTTATATCGTTCTTTTTCAAATATTCCAGGATACAGCTTGCAAAAGCAGCTGTAAGCTTTATATGAT
>ERZ1090878.76-NODE-76-length-49109-cov-8.154972_pt1 | contig 49109 bp, 39 predicted proteins | sample MGYA00478473_ERZ1090878 | MGnify/ENA primary metagenome ERZ1090878 (study PRJEB33644, sample SAMEA5815720) | chicken gut metagenome | biome: Chicken; feature: Gastrointestinal Tract; material: Caecum | place: Ireland | collected 2019-01-01 | study: A study of the... | reverse complement strand
CCCAAAAAGCTTTGCTGGCGCAAACCTTTCCGGGAGCCCTCTTTTTTGGCAAGTTTCGTATCGCTTGCGCCGTCTTTTTTATTATTTTCAAAAATGTGAACGTGCAACCGGTGTGTTGTTTTCCGCACAAAGACTTTGCTTATGAAAACCTTTTCAAAGACTTTTTTCATCCGCCCCACACTTAATTATCCAACAAAAAACAGCGAAAGCCGAAGCTTTCGCTGTTTTATTTAACCCCTAAAACTTATTTGTTCAGAGCGCCTCTTTTTTTGAGAACCAGAACAACTGCCAGAGAGATGAGTGCAGCGGCAAGGATCAAAGCACCACCGGCAAGCGTAGCCTGCTCAGAGATACCGGTATCCGGAATAGACGGATTGCCTACATTGCTGCCACCATCCGGGCTGGACGGCGAAGTTGTGTCGTCAGCACCCGGCACTGTGGGTGTTTCCACACCTGTTGTGGGTTCTTCCTGAGACGGCTGCGTCGGGTCAGTCGGCTGAGACGGATCAGTCGGCTTGGACGGGTCTGTCGGTTCGGACGGGTCTATCGGTTCCGACGGATCGGTCGGCTGGGACGGATCGGTCGGATCAGTCGGGTCTGTGGGATCGGTCGGGTCCGTAGGATCCGTTGCATCCTCAACAAATGTCACGTTGATCGTACCATCTGCTGCAACAGCCGACATGGTGTAAGAATAGGAAGTCTGACCTTTGGCTGCATCAATAGCGGTGCCGTTTACGGTCAGGGTATCGATCACATAGCCTTCGTTGGCTGTGATCGTGAAGGACTGGCTGGCGCCTTCCTCTACCTGTACTTTGCCGGACGGGCTGATGGTGCCGTTTTCACCGGCAGTAGCCGTGATGGTGTAAACCGTGGGTTCAGGCTGCGTGCCGTCAGACTTGAAGGTGACGCTGATGCCGGAACCGACTTCAGCCAGCGCAGAGTAATGGAACAGGCCGGAAGCTTCTTCCACCACTGTGCCGTTCACCGTCAGGGTGTCGATCACATAACCGTCGTTAGCATTTACTGTGTACGCATAACGGCCGCCCTTGGCGCCCTGCACCGCTTCACCGGCAGGATCCAGCGTGCCGTTTTCACCGGCGGTGTTATTCATTTCTACGATTTCAAGAGCAGGGATTTTAACCACTTGCGCTACTAAATCATTGGAAAGGAGATTCAGCAGTACGCCGATTGCCGCATTTGCATTCGCAGCACCCTCCAAAGGTGCCAGAAGCAGCATGTTCACCAGTGAAGCCATGTCACCAAGCAGAGCATTAATAAGCGTATGAATCGTTTCATTATTATCTGCATCGGCAATGGCAACATTGTACAGATAGGTCAGAAGCTGCACCATAACGGATTCGGTCTCACCTGTTCTAAGAACAAAGTAATCGTTGGTGTTGCTCTTGCTTTCAGCAAGGTTGACGTAAGCCGCATTGCCGAGCGCAGTCCAATCGATTTCTTTCAGAGTAAGAACGACCGGTTCTGTGGAATCCACAAGACCAAGACCACCCTCTGCGCTGGAGAAGTCAATCGAAACGCCAGTGATCATGTTGTTGATGGCAGCAGTGCTGAGATCCAGAGAGCCGGCAAGACCGCTAAGCGTACCGCCAAGCTGTGCCATTGCGCTCTTAACATAAGTATTCAGTCTGTCACCGTCAATGACGTAAGCCAGTCTCGGCAGGAATTCGATCAGGCCGTTCAGCGGATCGTCGGCGATCGGGGCAACTACATCTGTGAACAGAGCTTCAACGATCGGTCTCAGGTATTCGTCCGCCGCAATATTTTCGCCGCTTTCTTCAAGCACGGCATTGTAGTTGTCAGCATATTCCTCAGCCGTCGGGATGCTGCTCATGCCAAGCTGCTCAAACAGCGGGATCAGGTTGCCGTAAACACCGGTGACGTATTCGCCTTCAGCGTTGACATAATCGCACATCTGCACGCCAAGTTTAATAATGATGATCGTTGCATCCGGCGCAAGCAGTGTGGTGATCGGGCGGAGCACCGCAAGCAGTGCGTCAATAAAGCCCTGCTGGTCACCGTTGGTGAAGCCAAGTTCAGCATCTGTAAAGTCGAGTGCAGCCAGTTTGTCAAGCTCATTGATGCCCTGCGCCTCTTCTTCATCTGTTACTTCGGTAATGGTATTGATCTTAGCCACAGCACCGGCAAATTTCTCTTCTTCCAGCATGTCGGCCAAGTCAGAAGGCGAAATGATCATACCGATGACGTCACCAAGCGTCATACCCATCATGCCGATATCCGTCGTGTCATGCGAAAGAGTTGCATACAGATCGAAGATCGCTTCCACGATGGAGTCGGTGTACAAGTTATCGGCCAGGATCTTGTTCAAATCGATCTCCTGACCCAGCAGACCGGAGATCGCCGGAAGGAGCGCGTCTACGATCAGCTGCAGGCCGCCTTCAGCATTCATATAATTATTGCCGATGGCCGCTTTGTCAACCGGCGTGGTCACAAAGGACTTCAGTTCATCTTTATAATTGTAAGTATCACTTGCAGGTTTTACGATCTGCATATACTTAGCAAGCGTGTCAGCGGAAACAGCACCCTGCTGCGCCGAAGGCAATGCGGCATACTGTACTTTTACATCCGCAATAATTTCAGCAGACAGATTGTCCAGATCAATGCTGGCGACGTATTCTTCGAATTCATCCAGCTGAATATCTGCCAGTGCGTTTCTCAAGTCAGAACGGAAATAATACAGCGTTTTTGCTGTAACCGTAGATGCTTTGATATAAGCCAGTTCCGGTGTCAGCTCGTCAGCAGAAGTGTACACATTGGACACGGTATAAGCGAGTACCATGGCAGAACTCATATACTGTGCAAAACGAGTGAACATGCCGCTGGCTGTTTCAGACAGATTGTCTACTGCGTCCAGTGCAGTGGAAATGGCATCTACGTCGGGATTGCCAGCATAATAATCTTCACCAGCAGCGACCAAAAGGTTGATGGCATTGGTCAGACCCTTGTATTCATCAAACTTTTCAAGAACCGGAAGTATAATTTCAAGCACTGCTTTTGCAGGCGTAATTTTGTCGGCCTCAACTGCAGCTACATAAGTGTTGAAATCATTGATATAGGTCTCTGCTGAATAGCCCTCTTTCCATGCATAGGAATAATTCGGACTCGTACCCGTGCGGTTCACATAATTTGAACCATGAAAGGTGGTGGGATCTGCGCCACTTCCAAGTAAATCCTGCTGCTCATAAAACAGGTAGTTTACCAGGTTGCCAACAACATCGTAGATACTTCTGTTCGCCGTGGGAGAGAAAGCATTGAAATAGAATCCCTCATCGCCAGTCGATGCAAACTTTGTGGGATAAAGATAACCGGCAAAGTTCAGCTGATCCAGACTATATGTATCAATCGCATCAACAAAGTCAGACAGCACCTTCTGCGCAACATCATTATCTTTATAATTCACCTTTGCATTATCGAGCAGATAATAATTGGTTGTGGTATCGCCGTTTGTCACTGTGTAGATGGGCGTTGTGTAGGTGGCTTTAAACGTATCAAAAACCGTCTGATAAGATGCCGGCAACGCACCCGCCACAGCGACGATCTGATCCATGTGGTTCATTGTGGCATCAATACGGTCGCCCGCATTGACGTTGGCCGTGGAATCCTCATTCAGCCCACGGGCCACTTCTTCTGTAACCACATACAGCCAGTACATATAGTTACTAACTGTAAGCTCAAGTTTCTGATCTTCAGTCAGTGCTTTCAGGTCTGCAGAAACCTTGTTGTACGCTTCTTGTGCAGCCTGCTGCTTTTCAGCAGCGCCTTCTGCGTTAGGATCGCGCGGGTGCAGATTGCTGCGATGGTTGTCGTAGAAATCTTTGATTTCTTCTTCAACAGCAACGACCGCAGCGTCGCGTTCCGGTTCGGTCGTCTCTTCATCTGCTGCCATGGCGTAGAAGCCAACAGTCAGACTGGAGAGCACGATCAAAGCAGAAAGAAGCAGACTGATCAGTTTTTTGCTCTTCTTCATTTTCTCATACCTTTCTATAAAATTTGGTAAATTCAGCCAGCGGGAAAAACAGACCGCTAACTTAATTTTAAGTATACATCATGCGAAAAACGTTGTAAATAGGTTGATTTCACCAAATTAAAAAACAGACCTTTGTGCAATCTGGACAAAGGCTTTGTGAGTGGCTGCTCGCGCCAAAAGGCGTGTTTCAGGCAGCAGACCGCCTTTGTGTCCATAAAACATTGTTTTGCGAAAAAACGTGCATACTTTTTTCACAAACCTTAAACAAGACGTACTGCCTCCCATTACCATTTGTAAATGGTGTTTTGCAGCTTTTTTCAAATTATCCATATTTCCCCACAAGAACACAGGGGCAAATCGTCCCTTTTTTAAGAGGCGAAAGCAAAAAGCGCAGCGATCACAGACAAAATGCCAAAAAACAGACCGGGCAAAAAATATTGGTGCATTTTGCCGCAAGCGCTTGCATAATGCACAAAGCCGTTGTATAATGTTATGTATAAATAATTGTTTAGTAATAGATTGTATATTGCTTTCTGTCCAGAAACCCTGTGTGTACTGTGCCACGGTGCTGTATGCACAGTTTAAAATATGAAGGATGGGTAAACACAATATGAAAAAAACCGAAAAAAGCAGCAGCCGTTTGGAGATCATACAGGCAGCTATTGCCGAGTTTTCCGGCCATGGGCCTGAAAAAATGTCTCTAAACCAAATGTGCCGCACACACAACATATCCAAAGGGCGGCTTTACCACCATTTTGCCTCAAAAGACGACATATTCTGTGCATGTGTCAGCTATGTCATGGAGCAATTTGTGGACAATCTGGTACAATTTGAAGTGCGTCCAGACCAATCGTTTCAGGAAAATCTGCACAACTACTATGTGTCACGCATCCATTACTGGATGCAGTACCCCGACCACTACAACATTGTAAAACTGGCCATCAACAATACGAACACCGAAATTTCCAAATGCATTCGTCCGAGCATAAAAAAATATGACGATGCGGTGCTGAATAAGCTGGTAGAGATTTTACGCTACGGCAAACTGCTGCAATGGCTGGACGACGAACACCTGTCACATGGGCTTACCAACATTGTACGCGTGGTGAACGAGGGGCTGTTTTTCCCCGACATCAGCCGTATTGTAAACGCCGTACGCCAGGGCCGCGACGATGTTGCCAAGCAGCGCAAGGATGACCTGATCCAGCTGTATGACCGCTTTATCGACACGATCCTTTACGGCGTTTTGCCGCGGCAGTAAAAGGCAGCAAAAAAGACCGGTTCAAACTGAACCGGTCTTTTTGTCTGTACAGGCGAAGTCAGGCAGCCTCATTCGCAGTGGAAGAAGCCTGTTCGGGGTCATTCTCTTTCGGGTACCAAAGCGCATCATCTTTATAAGGGTTTACAAGCCCATACTTGTCGTACCAGATCTGGGGATACTTGGGGTTCACATTTTCCGTGGCGGCAGAGGTGTCCACCGAAGCGCTTTCACCGTCGCGCACCATGCGCGCCACGATCACAATGCGGCAATCAGCGCGGTAATCGTCTGTATCGACTTCACGCGTGCAGGTGGAAAGCGTTAAAAACTTGTCGTTTTCATTCACGTCTACACCTGTGTCGTACAAAGAACGTTTTTGCAGTTCGGCCATATAGCCCTCGTAATTCACACCGCCCATATGGGGGTAAACAAAGTTGAACACATAGCCGTTGTCCTCAGAAGCGGTGGCCGTAGTAATGAAAACGGCAAAAATTTTCCACTTGTGCATCTCATAACGCGTGTTGAATTCTATAACGGGGTGTTCTTTGTAAAAATCGAAATCACTGTATTTCACAAGCTGGGAAAACATGGTGGTATCCAGCCAGTTGTGGCCGTAAATGACCGTATTCGTATCCAGCGTTTCGGCGTTGCAGTCGCTGGCCATATAAATGGAGCCGCGGCCCTCGTACTCCTTTTCAAAATTGCGGTGCAGGTAGTAGGAATCATCTTCTGCCTGCAGCACGGGATAATCGACCGTTGTGCCGTCAATTTTGATCCAGCCGACAAAGTCGTTATTTTTTGCATAATATTCTTCATACTCGGCCGGCACCGTCGTCTGCTCTTCGGCATGGTCGGTCTGCGCCGGCTGCCCGCTCGTCAGCTCAGGCAAAACGGCGTCGATCTGCGGCTGATAATAAAAATAAATTGCAACGGCCGTAACGACCAGGATCAAGACGATCAGGACTGCGGCTGTTTTTTTACTCATAAAGAATCACTTTCCATAGAAGCTTCTGCCGCTTTGCGCGGCGTGATTTTGGTAATGGCAAACACAGCGGCACTGACGGACGCGGCATCTGCCAAAAGCAGCATTTTGGCGCACTCGTCCAGCGTAGCGCCGGTCGTTTTAACGTCGTCCACCAAAAGGATGCGCTTGCCGCGCAGGTCAGCGCGGCGAACGGTTTTGTAAGCGCCGTAGACATTGGCGCGGCGGTCCGCCGCCTTTTGCCGGTGCTGCTCTTTATTATTTACCACTTTTCGAAGCAAAGTGCAATAGGGTACGTTCAGTTGGCGGGCAAGCTCCCTGGCCAAAAGCGCGGACTGGTCGTAACCGCGCCTGCGCAGCCGCTTTTTGCCGACCGGCACCTCCGTGACCAGGTCAAAAGACTGTGTACAGTAAAAAGTCTTTACACACCTCGCCATATCTGCGGCCATATTTTCGGCCAAAAACGGCATGTTGCCGAACTTGAAATTTTGCAGTGCGCGTGCAGCCGAATCCGTATAATAGTACGGCGCCACGACCGCCTCGTAGTAAAGCTTTTTACCTTTACAAGTGCAGTCCGTCTTGCTATGACCGCAATGCAGACAAACAGGCGCCTCAATAACCGGCAGGCCTGCCCGGCACGATGGACACCGCTCCATATCAAACGCCACCATATCACCGCAAAAGGTGCAGCGGCGCGGAAACAAGCTGACCAGCAGCGCGTCTTTCAGCTTCATACCGTTAAATACGGCGCGATCTGCGCATAAACGGCGTCACCAATGCCGGAGATGTTTTTGATTTGCTCCACAGAAGTATAACCACCCAGTTCGTCGCGGTAAGCCAAAATCTGCGCCGCGCGCTTTTCTCCAATGCCGTTGATCGAGAGCAGCTCCTCCTGTGTGGCCGTGTTCAAATTGATCGGGTAAGTAAATTCCTTTACAGTTGTTGTCTGTTCCGGTGTAGCCGCAGCAGTCGTTTGCAACGCGCCGGCCGAAGCTGCGGCTGTGTCTGACGCCGACGCAGCTGCCGCAGACGAAGCGGCGGCAGCCGGTTCAGCCACAAAGGCCGGCTGTGAAAAACAGACATAAAGCAAAACGGCAGCAACAGCCATCAGACCAATGCCGATCAGTATGTACGTTTGCCGCTTATCGCTTTTCAAAGCGCCTCTTCCCTTTCCGTTTTGAAGTACCGCCCGGCGCCTTCCCAGGCGCTGCCGGCACAAGGCAGTGCGCCCCATTGCCGATCAGGTCGTTTCTGCCGCAGCGACGCAGCGCCGCACGCACCAAGTCGCGGTTTTTCGGGTCATAATACTGCAAAAGCGCACGCTGCATCGCCTTTTCCTGCGCGGATTTGGCCACATAGACAGGCTGCATCGTATACGGGTCAAGACCGGTGTAGAACATGCACGTCGAGATCGTGCCGGGCGTAGGGTAAAAATCCTGCACCTGTTCCGGGTGCACATGGTGCCCTTTTAAAAACAGCGCCAGTTCCACAGCGTCCTCCAGCGTGCTGCCGGGATGGCTGGACATCAGGTAAGGCACCAGGTACTGCTCTTTCCCGATTTTGCCGGTAAAGGCAAAATACTTTTTGCAAAATTCCTCATACGCTTCAATATGCGGCTTCCCCATTTTGTCAAGCACCTGCGCCGAACAGTGTTCCGGCGCCACTTTCAGCTGGCCGCTGATATGATAACGCACAAGCTCTTTAAAAAACGTGTCGTCCGTATCGCGCAGCAGATAATCGTAACGGATGCCGCTGCGGATAAACACTTTTTTGACACCGGGCAAACTGCGCAGCGTGCGCAGTATATCCAGGTATTCGCTGTGGTCCACTTCCAGATTCGGGCACGGCGGTGCCAAACACTTTTTGCCCTTGCAAAGCCCGTGCGTTTTTTGGAACGTGCACGACGGATCACGGAAATTAGCCGTCGGGCCGCCAACGTCATGGATGTAACCTTTAAAATTCGGCTGGCGCGTCAGCAGCTTTGCTTCACCAACAATGCTCTCTTTACTGCGCTTTGTAACGGCGCGCCCCTGGTGGAACGCGATGGAACAAAAATTGCACCCGCCAAAGCAGCCGCGGTTGTGCGTGATGGAAAATTCCACCTCAGCAAGGCCCGGCACACCGCCCTGCTGCGCATACATCGGGTGCCAGGTGCGCTGGTAACCAAGCGCGTACACACGGTCCAGTTCCTCCGTTTGAAGCGGCGGCATAGGCGGATTTTGCACGACCATCCACTTGCCGTGGCGCTGCTTGACGGCACGGCCGTAGACCGCGTCCTGTTCGTCCTGCTCCACACGGCAGGATTTGGCATATTCTTTTTTGGAGGCACGCACATTTTCAAGCGACGGCACCTCCGTGCCGGTATACGGCGTATTGCGCACATCGACTTTGTAAACCGTGCCGCGCACATCTGTAATGGCAGCGGCCGGTACGCCGGCGTTCATGCGCTCGGCGATCTCACAAACCGCTTTTTCACCCATGCCATAGATCAGCAGATCCGCCCCCGATTCGATCAAAACGGACGGCCGGATGGAATCTGACCAGTAGTCGTAATGGGCAAAACGGCGCAGCGACGCCTCCAATCCACCGATCACGACCGGACAGTCCGGGTAAAGCTTTTTCAGCATTTTCGTATAGACCGTAACCGCGCGGTCGGGCCGCAAGCCGGCCTCGCCGCCGGGCGAATACGCATCTTTGCTGCGGCGGCGCTTGGCGGCGGTATAATGCGCCACCATGGAATCAATATTGCCGCTCGAGACCAGGAAGCCGAGCCGCGGGCGGCCGAAACGGCAAAAATCCTGCGCCTCTTTCCAATTCGGCTGGCAAAGCATTGCCACACGGTAACCCGCATCCTCCAGCACGCGCGAAATAATGGCTGCACCGAAGCTGGGATGGTCTACATAAGCATCGCCGCTGACGTAGACAAAATCTGCCTGCTCCCAGCCGCGCGCATGCATCTCCTGTGCCGTGACCGGCAAAAAATCACATTTCTGCGTCATCGTTTTCATTCTCATCCTCCAGCGTGACCTGCTCCACCGGCGGTTCAGCGCCGGAGTAGGCCTGCATTTCCAGCCACTGCTGGCGGTTGATCAAAATTTTACGGCCCTTAGAACCTTCCGCCGGACCGATAATGCCCTTATCCTGCAGCTGGTCGATGATCTTGGCACCGCGCGCATAACCGACACCAAGTTTGCGCTGCAGAAAACTGGTGGAAGCCGTCTGGTTTTCCAGCACAACATCCACAGCCTTTTCAAACAGATCATCCAGCTTTTCGCCGGGCTCGCCGTCATCCAGAAACGGCGATGACTTTTTGTCGGCCACAGCGTTTTTCTCGATCTCTTTCTGGATCTCTTCGCTGTACTCGCTGGAGGTCTGATTTTTGATAAAGTCGCACAGCGCCTCTACCTCTTCGTCGCTGATAAAGCAGCCCTGCACACGCAGCGGCTTGCTGGCGCCGACCGGATTGAAGAGCATGTCGCCATGGCCGAGCAGCTTTTCGGCACCGGCGGCATCCAGGATCGTGCGCGAGTCGATCTGCGAGCTGACGGCAAGCGCAATACGCGAGGAGATGTTGGCCTTGATCAGACCTGTGATAACGTCTACAGACGGGCGCTGCGTGGCAATGACCAGGTGCATGCCGGCCGCACGCGCCATCTGCGCCAGACGGCAGATGGAATCCTCCACCTCTTTCGGCGCAGCCATCATCAGGTCGGCCAGCTCGTCGATGAAGATCACGACTTTCGGCATCGGGTCAATATCGCCCTGCTTGGCGGCATATTTGTTGTAGCCCTCAATGTCGCGCACGCCGGTGTCGGAAAACTTCTGGTAACGCTGCAGCATTTCCGTAACCGCCCAACCGAGCGCACCGGCCGCCTTGCGTGGGTCGGTCACAACGGGAACAAGCAGGTGCGGAATGCCGCTGTATTTGGAGAACTCGACCTTTTTCGGGTCGATCATCAAAAACTTAACTTCGTCCGGACTAGCCTTGTAAAGGATCGATACGATGATCGAGTTCATACAGACCGACTTACCGGAACCGGTCGTACCGGCGATCAGCAGATGCGGCATCTTGGCCAAATCGGCATAGACGCAGTTGCCGGCGATGTCCTTGCCGAGACCGGCGGTCAGCTTGCTTTTTTGCTGTTCAAACTCATATGTATCGATCAGCTCCCGCATGGAAACAATGTTTTTTACGCGGTTCGGCACTTCAATGCCGACAGCCGCTTTGCCCGGAATCGGCGCCTCGATACGAATGGAAGAAGCGGCCAGGTTCAGGGCAATATCATCGGTCAGATTGGTGATTTTGGAAATGCGGATGCCGGGCGCCGGCTTTAGCTCGTAGCGCGTAACGGTCGGCCCGCGCGAGATGTCGGTGATCTTCGCATCCACATTAAAAGAATGCAGCGCGTCGATCAGTTTTTCCGCGTTGTCCTTCAGCTCACTGCTGATGTCTTTGTTGCTGGCGCTTTTAGCCGGCGACAAAAGGTCTACGCTCGGAAAAACATAATCGGCCGACTCGGTGTGCATCGCTTCCTCCGGCACTTCGAGCTTTTCGGCCTTTTCGATCTTTTCTGCGGCGGAAGCGGCGCCGACGATCTCGTCAAGCGTTTTTTCCGCACGGCTTTTTTCCGGCGCGTTTTCACGCTGTGTGCGCGCTTTATGCTTTTCTGCGGAGGATGCGTTGATCTCATCGATCAGCGCCTGGTCAACGCCAAACGGCAGGTCGACTGGTTTGGCCGCCTCGCGGCTTTTTTTCTTCGGCTTTTCCGACGGGGCGTCCTCATCAAGGCCCGACGGCGGCACCTTATCGAGCGCCACATCCACATTGAAGCGGCTGCGCGTTCTTTCGCGGCGTTCCTCCAAAATCGGCGCAACTTTTTCCTTGGTCTTCACGGCCGGCTTGCTGACGCCCTTGAAAAACTGCAGCAGGGTGATGCCGGTCAAAAGCATGAAGTCCACAAAAATCAGAACCAGGTCAATAATAATGGCCGGTGCCTTGCCGCAGCTGAGCAGCAGCCAGCCAAGCACGCCGCCGACAAAACCGCCGTTGAACGTTTCCGGCGCGTCGTAATAAGCGCCGACAACGGCGCTTTGGAACGCATCGCCGCTGTCGTGCACGATAACATGAATCAGCGCAGACAACAAAAAGACCATAACCAGGCTTTCCGCACTTTTGGCAACGGTCACGCCAACGGGCGGCCGGCGAATGGCGATGAAAACATTCACAACGATCAAAATGATCGGCAGCAAAATCGCCGAAAGGTAGCCGAATACGCCGACATAAAAATTGTGCAGCGCAAGCCAGGCACCCTCCCCTTCGATCACGGCAATGAAAAAGAGCAAAACGGAAAACGCAAAAAGCACGATGCACAAAATGCGGTCCGTATCTTCACGCCGGGCAGCCGAACGCTCACGCGCAGACGGCGGCACAGAACGCGTAGACGGCCGCGTGGAAGAAGTGCGGCTGCTTTTTGCATTTTTTGCCTTATTTCTGGCATTTCTGCCGGTAGTTGCCATACTGAAAAGTCCTCCTTAACGAATAAATAACTGAACGATACCAACAACACTGACGACCGCGCCAAAAGCGAGGTCGTACCACACGAAATACTGCAGATGGCGCTTGCAAACGACCCACAAAAACAGCCGGGCCGCAAAAAACGCCGCCGCTGCCGCAACTACAAAAGCCAAAATAGCCGGACCTACAGCCGGCGCCGACGGCGTCTGCACCAGTTCGATGATACCGCGCCCCAAGAAAGCGGGCGCCGCAATGGCAAACGCATAGCGCACAGCCAGCTTGTCCGCCAAGCCCCAGAGCATGGCCACACAGGTAAGCAGTGCGACCACAGAAAAACCGGCCATGTTTACGCCCACGAGAGCCAGCACGCCCATGATCAGTGCAAAGCGCACATCCATGCCGCGGGTCTCCCGGCGGCGCATGTCGGCCGTTTTGATGCAGGCCAGCATCACGCCGAACATGACCAGGTAGGCAAAACCCTCGTCAAGCAGACAGCGGCCATAAGAAAAATAACGGAAAAACTCGTAAAGATTGCCGTAATCGCCCGCCGGCAGCAAAAGCACAAGGAAAAACAGAAAGCTGATGAGCGTACAGCCCATAAAGCCCCTTGTGGGCGGCATGGACTTGAGCGAAAACTGTTTTCGCGCCATGTCGGCAAAACTCATAAAAAACTCGCCGGTTTCGCGCCTGAACATTTTAAAAAACGCAGCCACGATGCCCAGTGCGACTGCAATATGTATTATACCGGCCAGCGGGGAAACCGTGCCGGAAAAATCGCCTGCAAAATCGCGCTGCACCGCCTGAAGCCCACTGAATGAAAGCGGAAAAATTTCAGCGACGGCCTGAACGACGGCCTGCAGGACCGCCAGGATATAGGACATTGTCTTTTCCTCCGAACAAATGAGCATTGTCAATCGTATAGCCGAAATGCAGATAATCGTAAGGATTGCTCGAGCGGTATGCGCTCGTATGTCCTACCGACCAGTCATAAAAAACGTCTGCTTCATTGACGATCGTGAACAGCACCGCCCTCATCCTCCTCAATGCGTTTTTCCAGAAAGTCAAGCGCGTCACTGAGCCCGCCGATCTCGTCGATCAGGCCGCATTCCACGGCTGCCTCGCCGTTCAGTACAGTGCCGACGTCCATCACCAGTTCACCGGTCTTCATCATCAGCGCCCGGAAATCTTCACCCGAGATCCTCGAATTGCTCTCCACAAAATTTACGATGCGTTCCTGCATTTTTTCAAAATAAGAAAGCGTCTGCGGCACGCCGAGCACAAGCCCGTTCATGCGCACGGGATGCACCGTCATGGTGGCACTCGGCACGATAAAGCTTTTATTGCACGACACAGCGAGCGGCACGCCAATGGAATGGCCGCCGCCCAGTACGAGCGAAGCACTTGGCGTGCGCATGGTGGCCAAAAGCTCTGCAATGGCAAGGCCCGCCTCCACATCGCCGCCGACGGTGTTCAAAATGATCAGCAAACCGTCTATTTCTTTGCTTTCCTCAATCGCAACTAGCTGAGGGATGACATGCTCATATTTGGTTGTTTTATTTTGGCTGGGCAAAATATAGTGCCCTTCGATCTGGCCGATAATGGTCAGACAGTGAATAAATCTGCCGTTTTTGGAGATGGTGATGGAGCCGTTTTCAGGCTGCGCGGTCACTTCCTCCTGCACTTCCTGCTGTGTTTCAGACAACTGCGATCCCTCCCATAGGAACTGCTTTTAGTATGCCCAAAACAACAGGATATACCTAGTATTTTAGCATAAAAGGCGGTTCAATTCAACCTCATGTTCAAAATCTTAAATTTCGTTGAACAAACATAATTTATTTTGTTAGCCGGTTGACAATGTTCTATGATTATTATAAAATAAGTTCGTTAAATTTATATACATCTTAAAAGAGAAAAGAACGAAGTCAGGAGGAAACAGAAAATGGGACTTACGCTTGCACAAAAGCTGATCCAGTCGCACCTGGTCGAGGGTGAAATGATCCCCGGCACCGAGATCGGGCTGAAAATCGACCAGACCCTTACGCAGGACGCGACCGGCACCATGGCTTACCTTGAATTTGAGGCAATGGGCGTGGACCGTGTCAAAACCGAAAGATCGGTCGCCTACATTGACCACAACACACTGCAGACCGGCTTTGAAAACGCCGATGACCACCGTTTTATTCAAACGGTGACCAAAAAGCACGGCATTTACTTCAGCCGGCCGGGCAACGGCATCTGCCACCAGGTGCACCTGGAACGCTTCGGCATTCCGGGCAAAACGCTGATCGGCTCCGACAGCCATACGCCGACCGGCGGCGGTATCGGCATGCTGGCCATGGGCGCCGGCGGTCTGGACGTGGCTGTGGCCATGGGCGGCGGCACCTACTACATTCCGATGCCGAAAATGACCAGGATCAACCTGACCGGCAAACTGCAGCCGTGGGTGTCGGCCAAGGACGTGATTTTAGAAGTGCTGCGGCGCATGACCGTAAAAGGCGGCGTGGGCAAGATCATTGAATACGGCGGCGAAGGCGTAAAAACGCTGAGCGTGCCGGAACGCGCCACCATTACCAACATGGGGGCCGAGCTTGGCGCCACCACGTCCATCTTCCCGTCTGACGAGATCACGCGTGCATTTTTGAAAGCACAGGGCCGTGAAGATGACTGGACCGAGATCCAGCCCGACGCAGACGCCCAGTATGACGAGGTCATCGACATCAACTTAAGCGAACTTGAGCCGCTGGCCGCTATGCCGCACATGCCCGACCGCGTGAAAAAGGTCAAAGAGATCGGCAAGATCAAGATCGACCAGGTCGCGATCGGTTCGTGCACCAACTCCTCTTATACCGACATGATGAAAGTTGCGGCCATCTTAAAAGGCAAAACCGTGTGCCCCAGCGTTTCGCTTTGCATTGCGCCCGGCTCCAAGCAGGTGCTCAACATGCTGGCATTAAACGGCGGCCTGTCCGACATGATCAGCGCCGGCGCCAGGATCCTGGAATCTGCCTGCGGTCCGTGCATCGGCATGGGCCAGTCGCCGAACAGCGCCGGTATTTCGCTGCGCACGTTCAACCGCAACTTTGAGGGCCGCAGCGGCACAAAAGACGCCGGCATCTACCTGGTGTCGCCGGAAGTGGCCGCCGCCTCTGCGCTGACCGGCTACCTGACCGACCCGAGGGAGCTTGGCGAAGCGCCGCACATTGTGATGCCCGAGCGTTTCATTGTAAACGACAATATGATCGAGCCGCCGGCCACGCCGGAAGAGGCAAAGGACGTGGAAGTGCTGCGCGGGCCGAACATCAAGCCCTTCCCGAAAACGCAGCCGCTGCCGGAGGAGATCACAGCCAAGGCCGTTTTGAAAGTCGGCGACAATATCACGACCGACCACATTATGCCGGCCGGCGCAAAGATCCTGCCCTACCGTTCCAACATCCCCTACCTTTCCAAATTCTGTTTTGCCGTGTGCGACGAGACGTTTTCCGAGCGCTGCAAAGCCGAGGGCAAAGGCTTTGTCATCGGCGGTTCCAACTACGGCCAGGGTTCCAGCCGTGAGCACGCGGCGCTGGTGCCGCTCTACCTGGGCGTTAAGGCCGTGATCACCAAGAGCTTTGCCCGTATCCATGTGGCAAACCTGATCAACGCCGGCATTCTGCCGTTTACCTTTGCCAATGAAGCCGACTACGACAAGATCGACCAGATGGATGAGCTGTCGCTGCCGAACATCCGCGAAAAGATCGCAAACGGCGAAACGGTAACGCTCAAGAACCTGACAAAAGGCGAGGAATATACGCTTGAAGCCAACTTCTCGCAGCGCCAGAAAGACATTTTACTGGCCGGCGGCCTGCTGGATTACACCCGCGAGCTGCATAAAGACGCATAAAGTTACATACATAAAAGGAGTAAGGACATGACTATAGAAGAAAAAGCCATTGAAGAGGCCGTTGAAAAATTCAGAGGCCTGATGACTGCGCAGCTTGCGCGTGCCAAAAAAATTAAAGAAGACAACGCTTTTACCGATTTTCAGGCGCTCGACACCATTGTGATCGGCATCTGCGGCGGCGACGGCATCGGCCCGATCATCACGAAAGAGAGCGAACGCGTGCTGGCCTTTTTGCTGAAGGACGAAGTCGCCCGCGGCAAAGTGCAGTTTAAAGAGATCGACGGCCTGACGATCGAGAACCGCGCCGCCTGCAACAAAGCCATTCCGGACGATGTGCTGGAAGAGCTCAAACAGTGCAACGTGATCCTGAAAGGCCCGACCACCACACCGCGCGCCGGCGACCCGTGGCCGAACGTGGAATCGGCCAACGTGGCCATGCGTAAAGAGCTGGACCTGTTTGCCAACATGCGCCCTGTAAAAGTGCCCGAGGAAGGCATTGACTGGACCTTTTTCCGTGAAAACACCGAGGGCGGCTATGCCGTTGGTTCGCACGGCGTGAACATTACCGACGACCTGGCAGTGGACTTCACTGTGGCCACGCAGGAGGGCTGCGAGCGCATTGCCCGCCTGGCTTTCGACTACGCCAGACGCAACCACAAGGAAAAAGTTTCCATCATCACAAAAGCCAACATCATCAAAACGACCGACGGCAAATTCCTGAAAACGGCGCAGAAGATCGCCGAGGAATACCCCGAGATCGCCGTGGACGACTGGTATGTGGACATTACGACCGCAAAGCTGATCGACCCCAAGCGCAGAAGAGACTTTAAGGTGTTCGTGCTGCCGAACCTTTACGGCGACATCATCACCGACGAGGCGGCTGAGTTCCAGGGCGGCGTCGGCACGGCCGGCAGCGCCAACATCGGCAAAAAATACGCCATGTTCGAAGCCATCCACGGTTCCGCACCGCGCATGATCCAAGAGGGTCGCGGCGACTACGCCGACCCGTGCTCCATGCTGCGTGCCTCCGTCATGCTGCTGTCGCACATCGGCTACCAGAAAGAGGCCGACGCGCTGGAAAAAGCGCTCGACATCTGCATGTTTGAAGAGAAAAAGCTCACCATCACCGGCCGCGACACCGGCTGCACCTGCAAGGAATTCGGCGATTATGTGATGGAGACGATCACCAAAATCACAAAATAATTCGGAGTCTTACCCATGAAAAACGAAAAAAAAGAGGAAATATCCATCTCCGTGATCAAACGCCTGCCGCGCTACTACCGTTTTTTGCGCAATTTGAAAGAAAACGGTATTGTGCGCATTTCGTCCAAAGAACTGGCAGAAAAAATGGGACTGACGGCTTCGCAGATCCGCCACGACTTCAACTGCTTTGGCGGATTCGGCCAGCAGGGCTACGGCTATAACGTGCCGGAGCTTTACAAAAAGATCGGCAAGATCCTGTGCGTAGACAAACGCCTGCGCACCGTGCTGATCGGCGCCGGCAACCTGGGCAAAACGGTGGCCGGCAAGCTGTTCGGCCAGGATTCCGGCTTTCAGCTTTTGGGCATTTTTGACAAGAACGAGGCCGTCTGCGGCAACATGATCAAGGGCATTCCGGTGCGCCACATCAACCAGCTGGAAAACTTCTGCATCGACAACGCCGTGGCGGTAGCCGTCATCTGCATTCCGTCGAACGACATGAAAGACCTGACCAACCTGCTTGTGAAAACGGGTATTAAGGCGTTTTGGAATTTCAGCGACTACGACATTGCCATGAACCACCCCGGCGTACTGGTAGAAAACGTGCACCTGAGCGATTCGCTGATGACACTGGGCTACCTGACCAACACGGCATTTGGCGACGAGCTTGCGGAGGACTGACCATGCAGAGAATCAGCCGGTGCGAAGTCATTGACATTATTGATTACAATGACCACGCCGTTGTTTTTGTGGAAAAGCGGCCGCTTGCCGAAAACCCGGCCAAATACCGCGCAAACTACCTGGTGTACGACTTTGACAAGCAGCAGGTGGAGCAAATCACAAAAAGCGCCTACCTGTTAAAGAAGTTCGGCCCTGAATTTAATAAGATCAGCGCCCAGGTGCGCAACTTTGTGTCGTGCGACGCGGCCATTCTTTACGACAAGCGCGTGCTGATGATCTACCCCAACGGGGAAGCCGGTATTTTTGACCGCGACGGCGAGCTGGGCTGGACCGGCAGTTTCGCCTACCACGAAGAGACCGTCAGCGGCCTTGCGCTGGAGGGCAAGTACTTTTGGTGCGTCTGCAAAAACGAGAACTGCATCATCCGCTACTCGGCCCAGAACATGAAAGTGGACCTGCGCATCGGCGGCAAAAACGCCGTGACCTTCCAGGCGCCGGAGCACATCTCCTGTGCGGACGGAGATCTTTACGTTTGCTGCAACACCAACAAGGTCAAGCGCATAGACGGCACCAACTACGGCGTGGAGGACTACCTGGAGTCTAAAGAACACATTTTACGCTTTAAAAAGCACGGCAAAAACGCCATCATCTGCACCCCCTACGGTGCGTATGCGGTGTAATACAAAACAACAAAAAAGCAGTCAGAAAGCAAGCTTTCTGACTGCTTTTTTCACTTTATTACAGTTCTGTTTCCGAAACCATTTTGCGCAAAATGGCGCAGGAGCGGTTGAACTTTTCCTGTTCCTCGGCCGTCAGGTGCATTTCCAAAATCTCGCGCACACCGCCGGCATTGACAACGGCCGGCACACCGGCGTAAATGCCGTGGTTGTCGTACGCGCCGTCCAAATAAGCGCTGACTGAAAAAATGCTGTTTTCCCCGGACAGGATAGCCTGCACCAGGCGCGCCAGCACCATGCCTATGCCGTAATTGGTGACACGCTTGGCCTGAATGATCTCATAAGCCGAATTGCGCACCTGCACGGCAATGTCCTCCATATCCGCCATAACGGCGTCGCCGTCGCGCGACACGATGTCCTCCAGCGGCTTGACAGAAACCATGGCGTTTGACCACGGCACGAACTCTGAATCACCGTGCTCACCGATCACATAAGCGTGGATATTTTTTGGATTCACGGCAAAATAGGCGCCCATAAGGAACTTTAGCCTTGCACTGTCCAGCGAAGTGCCGCTGCCGATCACGCGCCCCGGGTCAAAGCCGGAAAGCTTCCAGGTGACATACGTCATGACATCGACCGGATTTGTGGCCACCAGGAAAATACCGGAAAAACCGCCTTTCACGACCGGTTCCACAACGGAGCGGAACACCTTGACATTGTCCTGCAGCAGTTCGCGGCGCGTCTGGCTGGCATCCTTCTGCGGCGCACCGGCTGTGATGACCACAATGTCTGCATCGCAGCAGTCCTCATAATTACCGGACTCGATTTTCATGACACCCGGCGCAAAAGGCAGGCCGTGGTTCAAGTCGGCCGCCTCGCCCGCCGCACGTTTTTTGTCAATATCCACCAGCAGCAGTTCGTCGCAGATGCGCTGGTTCAAAATCGCATAGGCACAGCTCATGCCGACCATGCCCACACCAATGATCGCAACTTTCTTTACATCGTCACGCATAAAATCACCCCTGCTTAGTATAAGACAAAACGGTGAAATTATCCTTTAGCAAATATTTTAAATTAAAAAATCTCAAGCGCAAAAAAGCCGCCCGACGTGAGACACGCCGGGCGGCTGAAATACAGAACGTCAAATTAATCTGCGCAATAGGCCACATACGCCACAGCGCCGCTGTCGCCATTAATATAGCAGGTAAAGGCGGGCGCAGAGGCTGTATTGTCGGCAACAACACAAACGCACCAGCAGTATGGCGATGCATTTCGATAAGACCAGGACCTATCCTGCCGGCCAAAAGTGAGATCCGGCTTATACATCAGCACGGCAGCGTTCAGAGTGGTGAACGTATAGCCGCCCCGGACAGAAGCATACGTTTCTTTCTGAATTTCTGCCCGTGCCGTCTGCTGTGCCTGTTCAGCGCCGACAATGCCGGACGGCGTATTTTCTTCATCCACATACCCGTTGTAATCTTCTGCCACAGTTCCTTCGCCGGTCTGCGTGTCCAGCACACGCCAAAAAGCATTCTGCGTGCCCAACACACGCAAAAGCATTTTGTTTTCTTCCAGATAGACCGGTATGGACGGCGAATCGTAAACGAGTGAAAAAGCAGACGAGTCGTAATTGTCGTTTGCATCAATGACCAAACGGTACAGATCGCCGCTGCTATGCAGATAAAGCGCATTGCCGATATAGGCACACGGCGTCAGCGCAGCGCCAAACTGTAAAACAGCGGTTTTGCTGCCGCTTTTTTCCAGATAAAGCGTATTGCCCTGTGCAGAAAAAGACGCGTCATCCGCTGTGCACTGCCAGTTGAGAAAATCCGAAGCGCTGCAGACAAACGGTACAAACGTTTCGGGCAGCGCAAGCGTTTCCAGCTGTGCCGGCTCGGAAACAGCCGACGCTGCACCCGTGCCGGCAGAATTTGTGCACGCTGCGCACAACACCGCCAAAACAGACGACAGTAAAACAGCCAGACACTTTTTCGTTTTCCAAAAAATGTTTTGCACAAGCACTATGTAGATCAGTGGAAAAACAGAGGAAGCTTTTCCAGGTAAATAATATCGTCGCGCTCAGCCGCATCGCCCTCTGCCAGCACAGTCGCCTTGGCCACGATCTCGCCGCCGAAATCCTTGACCAGTTCAACCGTAGCCTCCATGCTCTCGCCGGTAGAGACCACATCGTCCAGCACAAGCACCTTTTTGCCGCGCAGCAGGTCACCGTCCTCATGGCCAAGGTAGATCGTCTGTTCCTTCTGCGTTGTGATGGAACGGACACAAGCCTTTTCAGGGCGGTCCATATAGACCTTTATGCTCTTGCGGGCCACGATATATTTTTTACCGCTTTTGCGGCTCATTTCATATGCCAGCGGAATGCTTTTGGCCTCGGGCGTAACAATGTAGTCAAACGCCGGGCACTTTTCCAGCAGCGCGTCGGCGCAGTGCTCACACAGTTCCACATCGCCAAACAGGATAAACGCCGCTATGCTCATATGCTCATTGACCGGAAAAAGCTTCAGCTGCCGCTCCAGACCGGCCACATGTAAAGTATAATATTCGTCTGCCATTAAAGCATACCTTCTTTCATTTTTACACCGCCGAGAATGTGAAAATGCAGGTGCTGCACGGTCTGGCCGGCATCCTCCCCGCAGTTCGCGATCACGCGGTAAGAATCGATCCCCTGCGAAGCCGCGATTTTCGGGATCATCTCAAAAATGTGGGCAACACAGCCGCTGTTTTCCGGCGTCACTTCATTCATGCTGGCCACATGCACCTTGGGCACGACCAGAACGTGCACCGGCGCCTGCGGGTTCAAATCTTTGAAAGCCAGACACTGTTCATCCTCATACACCTTGGTGGACGGGATGTTGCCCGCAATGATCTCACAAAAAACACACATACGGCTGCCTCCTTACTGCATCATAGACTGGACGATGGCAAGCACTTCGCCAAGCGCTTCATCCAGTTTGGAAATATCTTTGGCGCCGGCCATTGCGCTGTCGGGACGGCCGCCGCCGCCACCGCCGGCCAGCTTGGCAACTTCACGCACAAGGTCGCCGGCCTTTACGCCGCAGGCGATCGCCTGCTTGCCGCAGACGGCCACGATGTTGGCCTTGTCGCCGTTGACAGAACCGATCACGCCAACCGCATTGTCGCCCTTGGCTTTGATCTCGTCGCCCATCGTACGCAGGGCATCCGGCGCGGTACCATCCAGACGTGCAATGTACACATCCAGATCACCGACCTTTTGCGCGCTGGCAAACACATCGCTGCTCTTCAAATGGGTCAGCTCTTCTGTAAGCGCTGCGATCTTTCTGTCTTTCGCCCTGTTTTCGGCCACAAGCGCCTGCGCCTTGGCGAGCAGCTCATCCGGCCCGCTGGCCTTAACGGCCGCACAGACATCCTGCAGCATTTCCAGACGCGAGACCATATAGAACAACAGGTTCGTGCCGGTCACGGCCGTAATGCGGCGAACGCCGGCTGCGACCGAGCTTTCCGACACGATCTTAAACAAGCCGATCTCACCGGAATTGTGCACATGTGTACCGCCGCAGAGTTCCATGGAAAAGTCGCCGGCCGTGACCACGCGCACCACATCGCCGTATTTTTCGCCAAACAGCGCCATCGCGCCGCGTTTTTTCGCCTCTTCCAGCGGCATTTCACAGCTTTCCACCGGGTGTGCCTCTAAAATAAAGCGGTTTACCAGCATTTCCGTTTTGTGGATCTCTTCACCGGTCATTGCGGCAAAGTGTGTAAAGTCAAAGCGCACTTCCTTTTCATCCACAAGCTGGCCGGCCTGTTCCACATGGGTGCCGAGCACCTGGCGCAGCGCTGCCTGCAGCAAATGCGCAGCCGTGTGGTTGCGGCGAATGGCGTTACGGCGCAGCACATCGATTTTTGCCGTGACCGTATCGCCGACTGTCAGCACGCCGTCAGTTACGCTGCCCATATGCACATAAACGCCCTGGGGGTTCTTCTGCGTATCGTCTACCGCAAACGAACCGTTCCCGCCGAGCAAAACACCCGTATCGCCGACCTGGCCGCCGGACTGTGCATAAAACACCGTTTTGTCCAAAACGACCGTTGCACGTTCGCCTTTCCCGGCCATATCTTTCAGCGTGCCGTCCACCAAAATCGCTTTTACAGTAGCCTGCACTTCGTTTTGCGTATAGCCAAGGAATTCCGTCTTGTCCACATCAAAATGGAAGCTGTCGTCCTTCCAGGCGTCCTTATCGGCATCCTTGCGGGCGTTGCGTGCCGTGCGCTTTTGCGCGTCGAGCAGCTCATAAAAACGCTTTTCGTCTACAGAGATACCTTTTTCTTCCAGCACGTCCTTTGTCAGGTCAAGCGGAAAACCGTAGGTGTCGTTCAGCTTGAACGCATCATCGCCCGAAAAGACGGGGCCGTCCATGTGCTCAATAAACTTGTTGAGCAGCTCCAGACCTGCATCGAGCGTTTTGTCAAAATTTTCTTCTTCAGAAAGGAGGACACGCGAAATCAGTTCGCGTTTTTCATCCAGATAACCGTAAGCCGTCAGATTTTCCTGAATGACCGTAGCGCTGACTTCATACAGGAAGGGGCGATTGATGCCCAGCAGGCGGCCGTGACGGCAGGCACGGCGGATCAGGCGGCGCAGCACATAGCCGCGGCCGCTGTTGGACGGCACAACGCCGTCGCCGATCATAAACGTGGCGGAACGGATGTGGTCCGTGATGACACGCAGGGAAATATCTTTCTTTTTGTCCTCATGATAGCGCAGGCCGGCAATGCGGCAGATGTGCTTCATGATGTTCTGCACGGTGTCCACTTCAAAAATATTGTCCACATCCTGCATAACGCAGGCCAGGCGTTCCAGACCCATGCCCGTATCGATATTCGGGTGGGCAAGCGGCGTGTAGTTGCCGTTGCCGTCGTTGTCAAACTGTGAGAACACGTTGTTCCAAATTTCCACATAGCGGTCGCATTCGCAGCCGGGCTTGCAGTCCGGGCGGCCGCAGCCATGCTTTTCGCCGCGGTCAAAATAGATTTCAGAGCAGGGACCGCAGGGACCGCTGCCGTGCTCCCAGAAATTGTCTTCTTTGCCCAAGCGCACGATGTGCGACGGGTCCATGCCGATCTCCTTGGCCCAAATGTCATAAGCCTCGTCATCGTCCTGGTAAATCGTAGCCCAGAGCTTGTCGACCGGCATCTCCAGCACCTTGGTGCAGAATTCCCACGCCCAGGCGATCGCCTCGTGCTTGAAATAGTCGCCAAACGAGAAGTTGCCGAGCATTTCAAAATAGGTGCCGTGCCGGTCCGTTTTGCCGACACTTTCAATGTCGGGCGTGCGGATGCACTTTTGGCAGGTCGTAACGCGCTTTCTGGGCGGCGTGACCTCGCCTGTGAAATACTTTTTCATCGGCGCCATACCCGAATTGATCAGCAAAAGGCTGTTGTCATTATTCGGGATCAGGGAAAAGCTGGGCAGGCGCAGATGCCCCTTGCTTTCAAAAAACGAAAGGTACTTTTCCCGCAGATCATTCAGTGATGTCCATTCCATTTTGTTTTACACCTTTCCAACCGAAACTTTAAACAAAGCGTCACAGCAAAATTTTATGGGCAACGCCCGCGCTGCCCATAAAATTTTAGAGTTTATCCACGAGTTTCTTCAGTTCCATGATTTCCTCTTTGGTAAACGTGAGGCCTTTGCTCATTTTGGAGTGATCCGGAGACCAGTCGCGAACGTCGATCTTCGGTTCTCTGCCGTTCCAGGAAATCATATTCACTTCTCTTGTCCAGCCTCTGGCCGTTTCAGAGATAACGCCGATGTGTTCGGTGATCTCATACTTGATTTCAGGCATTGTGAGTCCTCCTTATTTGACTGAATTATCTTATTTCAAATTTTGAACGATTTCAACGGTTTCACGGGCGATCATGCGCTCCTCGTCAGTGGCAAGCACAAAGACGCGAACGGGTGAGCTGCTTTCGGTCAGCTCGGCCTCTTTGCCGTGGAACGTGTTTTTGTTGACCTCTTCGTCGATCTGAATGCCCATGTAACCGAAATACGAACAGATGCGTGAACGCAGCCAGTAGCCGTTTTCACCGATACCGCCGGTGAAGACGATCGCATCTACGCCGTTCATGGCGGCAATATAGGAGCCGATGTACTTAGCGATCTGGTAAGCCTGCATCTCGTGCGCAAGCGTTGCGCGCACATTGCCCTTGCCCTGCGCCGCAACAATGTCGCGGTCGTCCGAAGAAATGCCGGAGATCGCCTCCACACCGGAGTGTTTGTTGAGGATCGTGTCCATCTCGTCGGGTGTGAGGTTTTCCTTTTTCATCAGGAACGTTACGACACTGGGGTCTACGCCGCCGGAGCGCGTGCCCATCATAAATCCGTCAAGCGGTGTAAAGCCCATGGAGGTGTCTACCACACGGCCGTGCTCCACAGCCGTAACGGAGGAGCCGTTGCCAAGGTGGCAGGTGATCAGCTTCAGGTCCTTAAGATCGCGGCCCATGACATCGGCGCAGTGCTGGCTGATAAACTTGTGTGACGTACCGTGGAAGCCGTAGCGGCGCACCGCGTATTTTTCGTAGTATTCGTAGGGCACAGCGTACATGTAAGCCTTGGGCGGCATGGTGCTGTGGAAAGCTGTGTCAAACACCATGACCTGCGGCACATCCGGCCCGACAACGGCCAGGCACGCCTCGTAGCCCTGGGCGTTGGCAACGGCGTGCAGCGGCGCAAGCGGCGCAAGGCCGCGCACATCCTGGTGCACTTTTTCGGTCACAAGAACACTTTTTGTGTACTTGTCGCCGCCCTGCACAACACGGTGGCCGATGGCGTCGATCTCGTCAAACGAATCGATGACGCGGTTGTCGCCCTCGCTGAGCAGTTTTTTGACCTCGTAAAACGCCTCTTTATGGTCGGACACGGCCTTGTCGTACTCGACCGTCTCTTTGCCGGGGCGCTTGTAAATGATGTTTTTTGTACCGGCGACATCCGCCATGCCGATCCGTTCCACAACGCCTTTTGCAAGGACAGATTCATCGTGCATGTCCATCAGCTGGTATTTGAGCGACGAACTGCCTGCATTGATCACAAGGACTTTCAAAATTAATACCTCCAACGATTGAAATCAACAGTTACTGGTATTATAATAATATATACTTTATTAAAAATCAAGTTAAATATTACTAAATTATATAATTTATATTAAAAGAAAACAAATTTTGGACTTTTCGGAGGACAGACATGGCTGTTGCGATTATCTGCGAACTGAATCCCCTGCACCGCGGGCACAAATATTTATTTGACTGCGTGCACCGGCAAATGCCGGACGCGCCGCTGATCGCCGTGATGAGCGGCAATTTTGTGCAGCGCGGCGACGCTGCCGTATTCGACAAATACACGCGCGCCAAAACAGCCGTGGAAAACGGCGCCGATCTGGTCATTGAACTGCCCACACCGTTTGCCACGCTCTCTGCCGCCGGCTTTGCCAAAAGCGGAACAGACATCATAAAAGCGACCGGCATTGCCGACGCCATTGCCTTTGGCGCCGAAACACCGGATGAAAAGCAGCTGAAAAAAACGGCCGAACGCTTAAACGACCCCGCCGTGCAGGAGCAAGTCAAAGCAGCCATGAAAAGCGGCGTGACCTACGCCCGCGCCGTACAGACCGTGACCGGCAGCTGCATTTTGGAAACGCCGAACAATGTGCTGGCCGTTGAATATCTGCGCCACTGCGGCGGCATGAATGTGCTGCCTGTCGGGCGTATCGGCGGCGGCCATGACAGCGGCGACGAACAATACAGCGCCGGCGCCGTGCGCCGCAAAATGGCGCAGAAGAATGAGGATTTTGCCGCCTTGTCACGCTGCGAGCGCGCCGTGCTGTGCAAGTTGCGCACCATGCAGACGCACGATTCTCTGCAGATCCCGGACGTGACGGAGGGGCTGGAGCACCGTTTTGCGGCCTGTGTAAAAAGCGCCCGTACGCTGGACGAGTTGATCGATTCCGTTAAATCCAAGCGCTATACGCACGCGCGTCTGCGGCGCATCGTGCTGCGCGCTTTTCTGGGCATTACACACGAAGATATAAAAGAAGTGCCGTATCTGCATATTCTGGCGTTCAACGAGCGCGGACGGCAGGCGCTCCACGAAATGGGTCGGCGCGCCTGTCTGCCCATCATCACCAAACACCGCGACACGCTGGAGCTGCCGGAAAATGCCAGGCGTCTTTACGAAAAAGAATGTGTGTGGACCGACCTGCACGCCATGATGTACAAAACACCGCGCCCCTGCGGCCGCGAGCAGACAAGCAGCGTTATAAAAGTGACAGCAAAATGGAATAAAACAGCGGAAATTTGGCCATGACAGAAATAAAATACGCAACAATGGATGATTATGGCTTACTTATAAGCCGGGATACGCATGTCAGAAAAGAAGAATGGAAAAAGCTGATCGAAAATAATCAGGTGCTTATTTTTAAGGTTGACGACCATTTTGCCGGCTGGCTCAGGTATAATCTGTTTTGGAATGAAATTCCGTTTATGAATATGCTGTACTTTCTGGAGGAGTACCGCGGCAAGGGTTACGGCACGCAAATGGTTCGTTTTTGGGAAAGGGAAATGGCAAAGCTCGGTTACGACAAGGTGATGACCTCGTCGCAGGCCAATGAATCTGCGCAGCACTTTTACCGAAAGCTCGGCTATCGGGATGCCGGCAGTTTTTTCCCGTTTTGTAATGATTTAGAGATTATTTTCACGAAGGAGTTATAATATGCCAAACAATATTTGGAAAAATTTATATGACACGGCAAAGGCGGTTGTTAACCCTCAAAAAATCAGTGCGCAGATATGCTCGGGCGGGGTTGGCGCTGCCGTGCTGACGAGGAACGGTAATATTTACACAGGCGTTAATATTGATACAGACTGCTCACTCGGTATGTGTGCCGAGCGAAACGCTATATCTACAATGATCACAGCCGGTGAATTTGAAATAGCAAAAATAGTTGCGGTAAATAAAAAAGGTCAAGTTCTGCCGCCCTGCGGCGCGTGCAGAGAATTTATGATGCAGTTAAAAAACGCATCAGATATTGAGGTGCTTGTGGATAACAATGGTACCGTAGTGAAATTGAAAGATCTGATGCCATACTCGTATTCATAAAACGAAGGTAAAATACACAAAAAAATTATTGTAAAATGTAAAATGCCGCAACGATTATTTTGACTTGATTTCAAAACCTTCGTTGCGGCGTTTCCGATAAAATGCGTGTTTTTCACGCACAAAAAATTCAGGTCTCTTCCTGCAGTGTGCGCACAAGCGCCTGGTACTGCGCGGGCGTGAACGACTGGTTAAGCACCTGCAAAAGCGCATTGGCCGAAAGAAATTCCGGCAGATCAAGCGCATGAAGCAGGCGCTTTCTTTTTTCCCGGCTGCCTGGGCCGCCCGAAAAGCCGTCTTCAAAAAGCATGGCCTTTGTGATGGCCGGTTCCACCGACGCCGCACACTGCACGCCGGCTTCTTCAAACCGCTTTTTCAAAACGGCAATGTCCATGCCCTCCACCCCGAGTTTTCCCTCGCGCGAGCGCTGCGCTTTGCGCCGCTCTTTGCCGAAAACCTCCGGAATATAAATGTGCTTGATCTGATCTTTCGGCACAGCCGATTCAATGTAATGGCGGATCTGAAAACCGGCGGCGTCCGAATCTGTCAGCAGAATAATGCCGCGTTCACGCGCCATTTTCTGAATAAAGTGCAGCCGCGCCTTGTCCTTATAGATCCCAAAGCCGTTCGTCTCAATGATCAGGCCGTCGATCACGCTTTCCAGCTTGATCTTATCATACTTGCCCTCTACCACAACGGCCTCCTGCACACGGATCAACGCGCCGCCCCCTTTACCGTCATCATCAGGCGCACAAGTGTTTCGTCCAGCACCAGGCGCGCATCAGCCGCCGTGGACTTCAGCTTCATGTCGGCCGCAGAAAGAATATCCATACAGTCGCGCAGCTGCTCCACAGAAACGGCCTGGCTGTCACGCGAGGCGTTGCGCAGCGCGAATTCGCGCCCGCGGTAATTGTAGGCGGCAAGCACTTCGCCCAGGTCGTGCCCGCCGGCGCGGGCCAGCTTGGCACGGTACATGTCCACAAAACAGGAGGCAATGACTGACAAAATGATGACCGGCTGTTCGCGCTGCTCGAAAAGCGTGTTCAGAATGCGGCAGGCGCCGTCATAATCGCCGCGCAGCACAGCTTTGGAGATGTCATAGACGCGCGCCTGCAGCGATTTGATGCAGACCGCGTCCACATCGCTGCGCGTGACCTCCGGCGCGGACGCGTAGGCGCAGAGCTTGTCGAGTTCATTGAACACGGTGCACAAATCAGCGCCGACGCTTGCCAGAAAATAAGAGGCCGCCCCGGGCGCTATTTTTTTGCCCTGCCGCTCCACATAGGCTGTGATGTAGCGCAGCAGATCGCGTTCGCCCTTTTTGTCATATTTTAAGCAGGCGGCATGCTTGGAAAACACTTTAAACGCGTTTTTAAACCGGGCGCTGCCTTTTGTGTCAAAATCCACCGCATCATAGTGAAAGACCAAAACCGTGCTGGGCGAAGCGTCTTTTAAATACGCCTCCAGCTCACTGATCTCCTTGCTGCTTTCAAAAGGATAGTCGCCGACGACGATCAGGCGGTACTGCCCAAGCATCGGCAAAATTTCACAGTCGCGCAGCACGGTGTCCATCGAAACACTTTTGCCCTCAAAAAAGCGGTAATCGATCTCGCGCGCCTCTTTGGCAACCACTTTGGCACGCAGCTGCGCAAGGGCGCGGTCTTTTAAATACGTTTCCTCTCCATAAATCAAATAGGCGCCGGCAAACTGCTGCGCTTTCAGCTGGTCCTTAAATTCTTTTTCCGTTATGTTTCCCATTGCCTGTCCTTTCTGTACACGATTTGGCGCTGCGGCGCAAACAAAAACGTGCAGCCGCTTTCCATGTCGATCTCGCCGTTTTCAGCATCTGCACAGACGACTGTGCCAAAGCCCGACGCGCCGGAAGCGGTCTCGCACAGCAGCAGATCCGTACCCGGCGGCGCCAGTGCCGCATCATCCGTAACGGCGACCGTACGGCCGTAAATTTCAAACTGCACCAAAAAGCGGCCGTCTTCCTTATAGCTATATTCTACACGAACACCATCCCATAAATCAAGAGATGTCTGCCGGGAAACGACCAGGTTTTCGGTGCGCACATTCATTGTGACCTCATCCTTTTCATAGGGCACAAGCAGATTTTGCACATTGCAGCGGTACGTTGTCTCGGCTGCGGCAGCGCTTTCATTTTCGGCATAAGACGGCACGATCCACCAAAGCACCTTTTTGCGCCCGGCTGCCTGCTCCACATCATACGCTCCTGCCTTACCCGTGCCGACCACAACACATTCGCCGCCGTTTTGCAAAACAGCCGCTACGCCGTCATAGGAGGCGGCCGCACGCAGCTGCACACGCCCCTGTGCTGAAAACACACACGACAGACCGGAAACGGCGAACAACACGCATGTGACCACCGCTGCGATTTGCAGAGATTTTTTAGAATAAAGCACAAACGCTGCGCCGAACATAAAAAGCGCCAGTCCAGCCGCAAGCGCCCAGACCGGATCGTCCAGGGAGAGCTGACTATAACGAAACGATGCAAAAAACGACGTAACATCCAGCATAAAACCACAAAGCAGACGCAAACCGGACACCAGGAAATCCGACAAAAGCGGCACACCCTGCAGACAAAACGCCGCCAGCGCAAGTCCCATAACGAAATTGGCCAGCGGCACCAGCAAAATATTGGCCGCAAACGCAGCCGGACTGACCGTTTGAAAAAACAGCAGCGTGACCGGCAGCGTGTAAACACTCACGCCAAACGTGATGGCCAGACTTTCCAAAACCGTGCGCAGCGCACGCGCAAAAACGCCCGCGCCAAAAGACGGCAGCTTGTCAACCAAATGCGGCACAAGCGTCAGCAGAGCCAGCGTTGCCGCGCAAGAGAGCAGCGTGCCCACATCCACCGCCGCAAACGGATTTAGACAAAGCAGGAAAACGGCAAAGCCAAGCGAATTGAGCGCATCGGCCTTTTTGCTGCAGACCTGCCCGGTCAGAATCACGCCGAGCATTACGGCAGCGCGGACGACGGAACCGGTAAACCCCGTCAGCGCACAGTAGACCAACAGCAGCACAAGCGTTGAAAACACACGCAGCTTTTCGCTTGCGCCAAGCCGGCGCAGCACCCAATATGCAGCCGTGCCGAGCACCGTTGTATTGAGGCCGCTGACCGCCATCAGGTGCGTAACGCCGGAAGCAGTGAAATCGGCATAGGCCCGGTCCGACATGGCGCTTGTGTCGCCGATCAAAAGCGCACAGGCAAGCGCGCCGCGGTCGCCGCCCGGATAAAGCGAAAAATAGGTGCGTATCTGCTGGCGCAGCCGTAAAATCAGGTAAGACAGATAACGCACACGTTCGCCGCCGCTTTCGGCCGACAAAACGGTGGCGCGCACATAAACACCCTTGGCATATGCGCCGTAGGAATCCAGCGCACTGTTGCCGGAAGCATAAAACCGCACGCGGCAGGAGAAAAGCGTGTAAGGTTCGGCCGAAAGCGGCGTGCGCACACGCAGCTGCGTTTCAAACGGCTGCGGCGCGCCGGCAAGATCTGCTGAAACGACTTTGGCCGGATAAACATAGTATTCTCCCGAGCGCTCGGGAAAGTCGGTCACATAAGCCGTGCACGACACAGTCTTGCCGTCCAGCGCCCCGATCACATGACCGGCCGAGTCCGTAAACACAATAAACAAAATACAGGCCAGCAGCGCGGCGCCAAGACACATCGGCACCGCCAGAGCCAGCCTGTATTTTTTAATGCAAAGAGACACAAGCAGCAGCGCAAAAAGCGCGCCTGCCGCATAAAAAGCGGCCGCCGGGAACACGTTTAAAACGATCAGCGCAGCTGCCATCGAAAAACCGATGTGCGCAAAAATCCGTTTCACCGGCGGCCGTTCCCCTTTCTTTAAGAATCAGACGCTTCGTCCACCACTTCCATCAGGAAACAGTAAGACAGTTTCTTGCCCTTGTGGATGATGTACGGCTCACGCAGGCAGGAATAGCCGGGCATGTCGCCGCCTACGCCGCGCTGGCACTTGTCGATCGTCACATAATTGAAATCATGGTACTCCATCGTGTGCACATGCGTAAACTTGGCGAGCTGGTCGGTCGTGTAGTTATGGGCGCTGAATTCCAGAGTCTGGTCGTAGTAGGCCGAAAACTGCACGCCGAACCCGTTTTTGTCTTTAAACGACACACGGCGCACATCGGTGCGGTTGCCGTTTTCCTGCGGACGCATGTAGCGGTGCTCGAGACCGCGCACATCGCTGCGGTACACGCCGATCTTGGCGCCGCGCTTACGGTCGCAGTACGTCTCCTGCTCGCCGCGGCCGTACCATTCGACCTGGTCAAGAGATTTGTCAAGCTGCATATGGTAGCCGAAGCGCAGCATATCGGCCGCCGGCACGCCGCTGTGGTACACATAGAGCTTGCCGTCGTTATAAACGCGGTATGTCGTAAACAGTTTAGACATCAGGTTCGCACGCATGGCGCAGCGCACCTCAATGTAAGCGCTTGTTTTTTCCACGTCCGTGCGAAGCATGCGCACCGAGTGCGTAGCCGTGCGCCAGCGATACAGCGGGTGCAGCGGGATCAGCGGTACAACGAAGTTCAAAAAGTCGATGTCATTGTCGGTCAGCGCACGGAAATAGTTGGGCGCCATCGGCGCTTTCAAAATTTCGCGGCCCTTATACTTATAGGAAACGACCTGGCCGTTTTCGATAGACACCGAGAAATTCGCACCGTTCACAACGGCGCCGCGGCTGGTCTTGGTCACCGCAGCCGGTTCCGTGCAGATCTTCACGAGCGGTTTGCTGCGCGGTTTCAGGATAAACTGATCCCACGACATCTCATAATCCGCATCGCACCAGACCTCTTCGGTGCGCTTTAAATAGGAAATGGTCAGCACGCATTCCTTGGCCGGCAGCGCCGCACGGTCATAGTCGATATGGAAATCTGTACTTGAAAGCGGCGGCGTGCTCAGCGCGATCTCGCCGGAGGCGATCTTTTCACCCTCCGCCTCGATCTTCCAGACACAGCGGTATTCAGAAAGATTCGTAAAGAGCATCTTGTTTCTGACCGCAAAAAGACCCTGATCCAGGTCTTTGGCCGTGGTCACAAAGTATTGGTAGCCCTTTTTCACCTCATAAATAGACGGGTGCAGCGTGCGGTCGGCCGCAATAATACCGTTGGCGCAGAAATAAGTGTTCGATCCGGTCATGGCCGTGGTGTTCGGAATGTCGAACGCCGGGCGCGGCTCATCCTTTTCAAAGTCGGTGCCGTACAGCCACATATCTTCGCCGTTCGGCCCTTTTCTGTGCAGCGCCTGGTCCACAAAATCCCAGATAAAGCCGCCGCACATGTTGTCGTACTTTTCAAAGTCGTCAATATACTCCTGGAAATTGCCGAGCGAATTTTCCATGGCATGGGCAAATTCACAAAGGATGACCGGCTTGCCGCGGTACATTTCCGGGCGGATCGGCTTGCTGTCAGCCGCAAGCTGGTTGGCGACCTTGTCGTAAAGCGTGGTCTTGATCTCCTCTTTATTGCCGAGCTGGCGCATCGTCTTTTCGACCGGGTACATTCTGGAGATCACGTCGGACTTGGTCAGGTCAAAGTCGCCCTCGTAGTGGAACTGGCGCGTATCGTCCAGCTGCAGGGCGGCCTGCTTCATCTTCATAAAATTGCTGCCGTCGCCGGCTTCGTTGCCGAGCGACCACATAAAGATGCAGGGGTTGTTGCGGTCGCGCAGCACCATGCGCTGCATGCGGTCCACAACGGCAGCCGTCCACACCGGGTTGCTGCCCGGCACACCCTTACGGCGCACACCGTGCGTCTCCAGGTCGCACTCATCCATCACATAAAGGCCGTACTTGTTGCAAAGCTCATAAAGATAGGGGTCATCCGGGTAATGCGACGTGCGCACCGCGTTGATGTTGTGGCGCTTCATGATGCCAAGATCCTGCGAAAAGCGCTCCCGCGGCACAGCCCAGCCGTGGTCGGGGTCAAAGTCGTGGCGGTTGACGCCGTGGATCATCAGCGGCTGACCGTTGAAATAGATCTTTTCGCCAATGATCTCCACCTTTTTAAAGCCGACCGTATACGTTTTGACGCAGACGAGCGTCTCGCCGGAATAAAGCTTGATGACCAGCGTGTATGTATTCGGGTCTTCAGCCGACCACTTGCGCGGCGCGATCACATCCTTCGCAAAGCGGCAGGTGCAAAGTTCGCCGTTTTGGCGCATTTTCGCATCGCCCAGGGAGATGCGCCCCTTTTCGTCCAAAAGCTCCGCCGTAACGGTCAAGCCCGTCAATTCACTGCCGTAGCTTTTCAGATACACGTCGAGGCGTGTGTCTGAATTCAGGCAGCGGTCATCCAGATAAGTACGGAAGAAAAAGTCGCGGATGCACACCTTCGGCTCCGCATACAGATAAACTTCACGGTAAATACCGCACAGCCACCACATGTCCTGATCTTCCAGATAGCTGCCGTCGCTGTAGCGGTAGACTTTGGCCGTGACCAGGTTTTCACCCGGCTTCAAAAAGGCCGTAACATCGAACTCGTGGGGCACCATGGAGCCCTGCGAATAGCCCAGGAAGCGGCCGTTCACATAGACTTCAAGTGCTGACTTGGCCGCGCCGAAATGCAAAAACACCTCGCGGTCGTTAAAATTTTCGGGCAGCGTGAATTTTTTTCTGTAAATGCCGATCTCCTGCAGCTTGTGGTTGATTTTCGGGATTTTGCCCTTGCTGCGGCTGAACGGCTTCGGGAACGTGCTGGCGTAGTAATACGGCACGCTGTAGCCCTCCGTCTGCCAAACAGAAGGCACGCGGATCTCCCGCCAGGCGGAATCGTCAAAATTTTCTGCGTAATAATACTTCGGCTCCCCCTCCAGGCCGCGCTGCCAATAAAATTTCCACTGGCCGTTCAACGACAGCTTGTAGGGCGACGCCTCGCCGGAAAGCGCCTGCTCCTCACTGTCAAACGGCAGGGCGAGGACGTGGCCGTCTTCTTTATTGATCTTGAAAACAGACGGATCCTCCCAATAATGTTTAGATGCCATGCTGAAACCTCCTCATAAAAATAGACATCTGCATAAAAAGCTAGGTTTAGTATAATTTAAAATGTAATAAAAGTCAACAAATGAAACTTGTGCCGCGCACGCGGATGTGTTAAAATAAGTAACAGCCAGAAAAAAGGCTTTCAATCTGAACTGACTGCGAGGGATAGTTATATGATCGAACGCGTGGATAAAAACAATCTGGAAGAATATGAAAGTTTTATCAAAACGCACCCGAAGGGACTGTTTATGCACTCCTCCAAATGGGGCAAGGTCAAATCGGCCTGGAAATGGGAGGCCATTCTGGACCGCGCCGACGACGGCCGCATCCGCGGCAGCGCCGCGGTACTGATCCGTGAAATGCCGGTGGTGCACGCCTCGCTGCTTTACTGCTGCCGCGGCTTCGTATGTGACCCGGACGACACGGCTACGTTCGACCGGCTGTTCGACGGCCTGCTGAAGCTTGCCAAAGAATACCATGGGTACTGTTTAAAGATCGACCCTGAGATCAGCGTGGAGGACACGGCTTTTAAAGCACACCTGCTGAAGAAAGGATTTGCAGAGCAAAACCCGGGCTGCCTGGACTTTGAAAACGTGCAGCCGAAATTCGTGTACTGCTTTGACTACGCCGGCAAAACGGAGGACGATCTGATGCTGCAGTTCAAGCCCGACTACCGCAACCGCATCCGCAAAGCCGGGCGCAAGGGCGTGGAAGTCAAAGTAATGGGCAAAGAGGCGCTCGACGACTTTACCGCCATTATGAAAGAGACCGGCGAACGCGACGGATTTTCGACCCGGCCGAAAAGCTACTTTGCCTCCATTATGGACAACCTGGGTGACGACTGCCGCCTTTACATGGCCTACTATGAGGGCAAGGCGATCGCCGGCACGCTGGCCATCCGCTGGGGCAAAAACGTGATGAAATACCAGTACGGTGCTTCATCGAACGCGCACAGAAACGTTTACCCGAATTACCTTTTGCAGTGGGAAATGATCCGCTGGGGGCTTGAAAGCGGCTGCCGCGTGTACGACTTCGGCGGCATCAGCGGCGACATCCGCAACGAATCGAACCCCCACTACGGCCTGTGGCGCTTTAAACACGGTTTCAACGGCTACATGGTGGAATTTGTCGGCGAGTACGACTACGTCATTCAGCCGCTTGTGTACAAAGCCTACAATACAGCCATCAAACTGAGGAGCAAATTGCACAGATGAGCAGATATGTGATTGACCGAAAAAAACTGGATGAAAACATTGAGACCGTCAAGAAAAAGGCCGGCGTGCCCGTCATCGGCGTTGTAAAGGGCAACGGCTACGGCTTTGGTCTGCAAAACCTGGCCAAGGTGCTGCAGGCGCACGGCATCCGCTTTTTTGCCGTAACAGAAGTGGACGACATTGCGCCGCTACGCGCCGTTGCGCCCGCTGAAGACATTTTGGTCATGCGCTCGACCTGCATAGAGGAGGAAGCGCGCCGGATCGTGGAAGCCGGCTGCACCGCGACCGTCGGCTCGCCGCAAAGCGCCGAGGTGCTGTCTGCGGCAGCCAAAAAAGCCGGTGTGCGCGCAAAAGCCCACGTCAAGATCGACACCGGGCTTGGCCGCTACGGCTTTTTGCCGAGCGAGATCGAGTCGCTTTTGCAGGTGTATAAAACCGACAACATCGACTTTACCGGCATTTACACGCATTTTTCCAGCGCTTTCACCAACAAAGCGCTGACACAGGCGCAGCTGGTGCTGTTTAAAGACACCGCCGAGCAGCTGCGCAAAAACGGCATTGATCCGGGCATGATGCACGCGGCCAACTCGCCGGCACTCTTTAACGCAAGCGGCGTCACACTTGACGCCGTGCGCATCGGCTCCGCTTTCACAGGGCGGCTGATCACCCAGGCAGCGACCGGACTCCACCGCATCGGTATGCTGGAGGCCGAGATCGTGGACGTAAAAAATGTGCCGGCCGGCTACAGCGTGGGCTACAACGGCCTGTTTAAAACGACGCGGCCCACTAAGCTGGCGATCGTGCCGTTCGGCCACTACGACGGGTTCGGCATCGAAAAGGCAACAGAAAGCTACACCCTGCACACCGTTTTGCGCAGCGGCAAGCGCTTTTTACAAAAAGAAAAGCTCTTTGTGACCGTGGGCGGCAAAAAGTACCCGGTGGCCGGCGAAGTCGGCCTGTCGCACACCGCGATCGATGTGACCGGCAGCGACATACAGCCCGGCGACATAGCCAGCGCCGACATCTCGCCGCTTTTTGCAAACCCGCTGCTTACGCGTAAATTCATATAACCTAAACAACAAACGGCAAGGCCACGCGGTCTTGCCGAAATCATTATATATAGATATGGAGAAAAAGCATGAACGAAATCAAATGCCCCAACTGCGGCAAGACCTTTCAGGTAGACGAGGCCGGCTATGCCGCCATCGTCAAGCAGGTGCGCGACAGCGAATTCAAAAGCGAACTGAACGCCCGTGAAAACGCGCTGAAGGCCGAAAAGACGTCGGCCGTACGCTTTGCCGAAGCACAAAAAGACAAGGAGATCGCGGAATACAAAGCGCAGATACGCACATTGCAGGAGACGATGCAGCTGGAAATCGGCAAAGCCATAGCCGAAAAAGACAGCGCAGCCAAAAAGCAGCTTGCCGACAGCCAGATGAAGATCCAGCAGCTGCAGGCCCAGCTGAAAGCAAAAGACACGGAAAAAGAACTTGCCGTGCAGCGTGCCGTTTCCGGCAAAGATAAAGAGATCGTCGCTTTGAACGCCGAAATCAAAAACGCCGAAAACGAGCACCAGCTGCAAAAGGACACGCTTCGCCGCACATATGAGGACCGCCTGAAGCAAAAAGACGAAATGATCGACTACTACAAAGACTTCAAGGCCAGGCAGTCCACCAAAATGGTGGGCGAAAGCCTGGAGCAGCACTGTGAAATTGAATTCAACAAGCTGCGCGCCACCGGCTTTAAAAACGCATATTTTGAAAAAGACAACGACGCCCGAAGCGGCAGCAAAGGCGACTACATATACCGCGAAACAGACGAAGACGGTGTGGAGATCATCTCGATCATGTTCGAAATGAAAAACGAGATGGACCAAACGGCGACCAAGCACAAAAACGAGGACTTTTTGAAAGAACTGGACAAAGACCGAAACGAGAAAAAGTGCGAGTACGCCGTGCTCGTCTCCTTGCTGGAAGCCGACAGCGAGCTTTACAACACCGGTATCGTGGATGTTTCGCACCGTTACCCGAAAATGTATGTGATCCGCCCGCAGTTTTTCATTCCCATGATCACACTGCTGCGCAACGCAGCCCTAAATGCCCTTGCCTACCGGCAGGAACTGGCGGCAGTACGCAGCCAGAACATCGACATTACCCACTTTGAAGAGAACCTGATGGACTTCAAAGACAAGTTCTCCTACAATTTCAACCAGGCGCACAAGCGCTTTATGGAGGCGATCGACGAGATCGACAAATCCATCACGCACCTGCAGAAAATCAAAGAGGCTCTCACGAAATCGGACAACCAGCTGCGCCTGGCCAATAACAAAGTAGAAGATGTTTCCATAAAAAAGCTGACCAAAGGCAACCCGACGATGCAGGAAAAATTTGCCCGGCTGCACCGGGAAGAAACATGAGCTGCACATACGGACATCCAAAAGCGCCCTGCCGGTTTTACACCGCACAGGGCGTTTTTATGCCGGCTATAAATGCAGGCATACGTCATGAAATTCCTTTCAAAAAACGCGCAACGCGCTTTTTGAAACGGCGGTCGTAAATCTGCACGGCGCGCCTGTACAGCAGGTCGTAAAGCCAAAAGAGCAGATTGAACAGCAGGTACGCCAGCAGGATGCCCCACACGCCGAGCGCATCATCGACCGGCACACGAAAAACGGCGATCAGCAGCCATTCGCAAAGCGTGAGCGCCGCATTAAAGAGCAAAAACTTGGCGGCCCAGCGCACAAAAGCCGGTCGCAAGCGTTCAAGATATGCCGACAAAACCGGGTAATACCCGAAAAACAGCACATAAAGCAGCGCACACTCACGGTCCGTCACAAGGATAAGACCCAAAACCGAAGTGGCCGCATAAATGCAAAGCGACATGCGCGCGGAAAAATGCGCATTGCTGACGATCAGGAGCATACCGGCCAGTATCGGCATCAAATAGGCAAAAAGCGAAACAAAGCCGGACAAAAACAGCAGCACCACGCCAAGCGCGCAGAGTATGCCGGAAAAAGCGGCGCGAAAAGACCATTTCATAAATTCACCAGGTTCACAAGTGTCGAATTTAATGTTATCATTGCCCAAATTTGTAAAATTTCCGTGAACAAAGCGTAAATATTTGCCGAATTGCCAACAAAACGATTTACAATTATTCCGGCAGAGATTATAATTGAACTATCAAAAAAATTGAGGTGTTTGTTTAAATGAAAAAGAGCATTGCGCTTCTGCTTTCGTTCGTTATGATCCTTTCCGGCGCGCTGGCCGCCTGCACCAATCCCGGCACCGGCGGTACAACAAATGATTCCTCGTCCAATCTTTCCGATTCGGAAGAGATCTTCGGCAAAGAGACCATTACCGTTACGGACGAAAACGGTGAAGAATCTACCACAACTGTAAACGTAAAATACGGCAAAGACGAAAACGGCAATACCGTTGCCTATGTGCTGGATGAAAACGGCGAGGTCATGACCGATGAAAACGGCGAACCGGTCACTGTGGACACCACGTTTGTCTTTGACGAGGACAAGACAAACGGCGAGACAGAGTTTGTGCCGACAGAAGATGTTTCCATTACGGACCTGACCACCAACCCTGACAACACGCAGGGCGATTCAGGCGAAACAACGTCACCCGAGCTGACAACGAACGGCGGCACCGATGTGCCAGATGTGGACGACGACGGCGACGAAGTGATTTTCTCCACCGACGACCTGAACAAGATCAGTTCCCTGCTGAACATTCCGAACATTTACAAATACAACTACTCTGCATCGAACGTGCCGGCCGAACTGGCCACCCACGTTGCTGTCAGCGTGCTGCACAGATCGAGCACCGAAACAACATTTGCTTCCGGTACGGTCGTGCTTGAACTGTTTAAATATTTTGGACAGACTGTTGTAAACTTTAAATCCGAATGCAACAGCGCAGCTGCAAAGAGCGGCGCACCCATTACTTATGTAAGCAGCAACGATGTGTTCCAGTCACCCTCTGTGGAATCGGAAACGCACCAGGTCACCATTACCAAGGTCGAGTCGCTCGGCGGCAACAACTACTACAAAGTGACCGGCACCGTAAAGGCCATTTCCGACGACTGCAACGTTAAAAACGTGACCGCCGTTGTGCAGAAAAACAAGCTGGACACCAACTACGGTTTCAGTGTAAAAGGCCTGCAGTGGAGCAAATAAAATACTTACATATTAAGAAAAAGACGTCTTTGTAAGGCGTCTTTTTTTTCTGCTTCTCGGCGTATGCCGCAGCGTGCCGAATTTTGCCTTCCTGCTGACAGGCCGGTATTTGCAAAAAAGATGAGCAGATTTTGAAACTTTTGACATGCATTTATATATGACACAGCCTGCATTCGCAATACAATATAATTATAAAAACGGTACGCAGCCACATGCTGCAAAACGATAAATCAGGAGTCACAGCCATGGGATATTCATTGAAGCAAAGCGATTTTAAAAAAGAAAAACAGGGAACGGAGTTCACCTATTTCCCGGATGCAGAATGGGACCGTTACCCGTTTGCCGGCGAGCAGGACGCTAAATGGTTTCGCGAAGCGAAGTACGGCCTTTTCCTGCACGTCGGCATTTCGGCAGTGGGCATGGTGGACATCAGCTGGTCCAGAACCACGCACAAGCTGCCGGACCCCGCCTGGGGCAGCTGTGTTTCTGACGCAGAATACGACAGCTGGGCCAAACAGATCGCCTTTCCCAAATTCAGCGCCGAAGAATGGGCCGACATGGCCAAAAAAGGCGGCTTTAAATACGTTGTGATCATTGCCAAGCACCATGATGGGTTCCATATGTGGGACACGGCATATTCCGACTACAAAATTACAAACGCCCCGTTTGGCCGTGATTATTTAAAGGAATTAATCGATGCGTTGCGCAGCGCCGGGTTAAAAATCGGCATATATTATTCCAAACGTGACTGGACGCATCCGGACTATGAGCCGGTACCGGTGAAAGACGCCGAGGCCATCAGCAAACCGCCGTATTTCAAAATGAAAAACGGCAAAAAGTGGTATTTAACAGAGAAGCACAAAAAATACCAGCAGTACATGTTTAACACCGTGCGCGAGCTGATGACCAATTACGGAAAAATAGACCTTTTGTGGTGGGACGCAGAATACAACAGCGGCATGTTCACAAAAGAAATGTGGAATGCTGAAGAACTTGAAAAAATGGTGCGCACGCTTCAACCGCATATCGTAATAAATAACCGTGCCGGTCTGCCGGGCGATTATGACACACCGGAGGGACACACAGGATTTTTTCAAAACACAAGAATGTGGGAAACCTGCATGCCCCTGGGCAAATACTGGGCCTATTCGCCAAACAAACCCAAAAGCGTGAAAAAAATAATGACGCAGCTTATCAACTGTGCCGGAGGAGACGGCAACTATCTTTTAAGCATCGGCTGCAAGCCGGACGGAAGCATTGCAGACAACGAGGCCAAAGAAATCCGCGAAATCGGACGCTGGCTGAAGCAATACGGCAAAAGCATTTATGCAACGCGCGGCGGAATATGGAGGCCTACGAAAAAATACGCTTCCTGTTTTAAAGGCAGCACCGTGTACCTGCATGTTTTAAGCAGCCTGCCGTTCACATGTTTCACTCTGCCTTTCAAAAGCAATACATTAAAATCCTATTCCTGCTTGACCGGAGAAAAAGCGGTCCTAAAAGCCAAAAACGGCAAGCTGCACGTTGCCGTTTTCAACAAAAAACCGCACGCCTATGACACCATTTTAGAAATACGGCTGGGCAATACACCCAATATGGAAAACTGATATGGCGGGAACACCCCGGAATACGCAAAAAAGTGAAAGACACGTTGGCCATAGCCAGCGCGCCTTTCACTTTATACCCTTTTCTGATCTACAAATACATTTTTACCGGTTAAAAGTGCGCACATCCCCCCGCGGCAGTCAGCCGGGCACACCGCACAGCCTACCTATTTTTATGCCGTCTTTCCATCTAAACTATATCACACTGCGTGGCGCAAAAGCAATGCGAACGCAAAAAATACAAAATTGACACAAAAATACACCCTCTGAAACAGAGGGTGTATTTCGTTGGAAACGATTATTCTTTTGTACTTCCCGCTTTATTGACATGCGCAAGGCGTCTGGAATTGATAAAGGCTTTGATCTGCGGGCCTGCCACCTGAATCAGGATAACGATGATGAGAATCGTGCCCTTGATCGTGTCGTTGATCAGCGAATCCATCTTCAGTGCAACGATGATCTTGTCAATAACGGTGTAGGACATTGCGCCGAACAAAATGCCGATCACGCGGCCCTTGCCGCCCGCCATGCTGATGCCGCCCAAAACGACTGCCGCGATGGCGTACATTTCATAGCTGTTGCCCGTTGTGGCCGGGTCGGAAGAAGCGTTCATACCGATCCACAAAAACGCCGCCATACCAACCAGAATACCGGTAAGTACAAACACGCTTGTCTGGATCATGCTGACGTTGATGCCGGCCATGTGCGCAGCCTTTTCATTGCTGCCGACAGCGTAAATCTTTTTGCCGTACTTTGTATTATTGGCGACAAAAACGAAAAGTGCTGTAAATACGATCAGCAGGATGCCGACGATCGGGATCGTGGCCAGCGTGCCGTTGCCGAAGCTGTAAAACGAACTGTAAGCGTCTATGGAAGAATCCATCCGGTAAACTGAGCTGCCGCCGCCGATCAGATCTTTCGGCACGCGCTGGCACACATACTGTGCCAGTGACCGGAAAATCAGCATTGTGGCCAAAGTAACGATGAACGACGGCATTTTCGCAACACCGACCAGAACACCATTGAGCAGCCCCAAAACCGCGCCGAACAAAATGGCAAACAGCAGCGTTACAAGTATGTTGCCGGTCGCATTGAACACCATAACGGAAAAACCGCTGACCAGCGCCAGCATGGAACCGACGGAAAGGTCGATCGCACCGGTCAGACAGACAAGCCCCATGCCGATGCCAATCACGCCGATCACAGCCGAGTGGCGAAGTACGTTCATCATGCCGCTCCAGGTCAGGCCGTTGCTGGTGATGACGTAAATGATAAAAATAACAAAAAATACAAGAATAAAACTGTACTGGGAAATACCTTTGGTAATTTTACTGCCTTTTAATTTTCCCATTTCAACTTACCTCCCCGGCATTGATCGCATTGGTGGAATACATCATAACGCGCTGCTCATCGATCTCATCGTGCGGCAAGACCTTAATGATAGAGCCGTTATAAAACACGGCGCAGTAGTCAGCAACCTTTTGCAGCTCAGGGATCTCCAGCGTATTGATCAAAATCGTCTTGCCGCCCTGGGCAAGCTCCAGGATCAGCTTGTAGATCTCTGCCTTGGCGCCAACGTCTATGCCCTGCGTCGGGTTGTCAAAAAGAAGGATCTCGGCGTCCGTATTCAGCCAGCGCGCAATAAAGATCTTTTGCTGGTTGCCGCCGCTGAGAGAGACGATGCCGTCTGAACTGTTTTGTGCCTTAATGTTCAGCATCTCTTTCAGGCGCTGATACTTCTTTTCTTCTTTCTTTTTGGAAATGAGCGGTTTGCCGGATGAAAGCGTCTGTTCCGACAAATAGGTGTTTTCCAGGATGGACATGTCGGGGATCACAGAATTTTCCTTTCGATTCGAGGGCAGCAGACCGATTTTGGACTTCATGGCCCTGTGGATCGAAAGCGAATTGTGCGTGCGCCCGCCCACCTTGATCGTGCCGCCGTATGCCTGTGTTTCGCCGAAAATACACATCAAAAGGTCGCTGCTGCCGGAGCCCTGCAGGCCGGTCAGCCCGACGATCTGCCCCTTTTTCACGGTTAAATTAATATCTTTAAAGCCCGGCCCGGAAAAATTTTTCAGCTCTAAAACCGTTTCGCCGGCTTCGCGCGGTACATATACATCCTGCGAAGAATACTTTTCACCAACCATCATTTTGGTGATTTCTTCAGGGTCTGTGTCCGCAATATTGCCGTCGCCGATGAAATGGCCGTTGCGCAGTACCGTGTACCGGTCGGCGATCTCAAAGACCTCCGGCATTTTATGAGAGATAAAGATAAAGGACGTGCCTTTTTCTTTTAAATTTCGTATGATAGAAAACAGATGTGCCACTTCTTCATTGTTTAAAGAAGTTGTGGGTTCATCGAGGATCAACAGCTTTGCGTCAAAAAACAAAGCTTTTGAAATTTCCAGCAGCTGTTTCTCGCTGGTCTTCAGGTCTGAGACCATTGCCCGCGGGTCGATTTTTACGCCCAGGTCTTCAAACAGTGCCGCCGCTTTTTGAATCATCCTCTTTTTGGACAAAATGCCCAGTTTGTTCGCATACTCCTGGTTCAGGAAAATGTTTTCATAAACTTTCAAGTCGTTAAACAGATTCAGCTCCTGGTGCACAAACGCAATGCCCAGCTGCTCGCTCTGCTTGATCGTAACGTGCTCCAGTGTGTGTGCGTCAAAAACGATGGTACCGGCATCGCGCGGGATCACGCCGGTCAGAATATTCATCAGCGTCGATTTGCCGGCGCCGTTCTCGCCCAGCAGCGCATGGACCTCTCCCGTCTCGACACGCAGACCGACCCCGTTCAGCACCTGAACACCGCTAAACGACTTGTCTATATTCTTCATTTCAAGAAGGCTCATGCTGACCGCTCCTTTGAATAAATCACCCTGCCGCAGGCAAGCGATGCCTGCGGCAGATGGATAAAATTTGTTTGCTTCGTCTGAATCAAGTGAAGGACTGATAGTTGGCAACGTTTTCAGGCGTTACGTTCTCGCAGGCGATCACATGATCCTGGGTAACCTCTTTGCCGTCCAGATGATCGACCATATCCTGAATAGCCGTCTGGATCATAGAGGGGCTGTAGGTAACCGACATAACGCCGCCGATCTGACCTGCAATCTCCTGATAGCTGTTGCCGCGCAGAACTTCATAATACTCGTCCAGGCCGCCGCAGCCGGTGATAAACGGTTTGGTCTCATAAATGGCCTGTTTGGTGGAATCGGCAATACCGCCGCCGTTCAAAGCCTCCAGAATGCCCATAGCAAGCTCGTCGTCTTCCGCATAGAACCATTTGATCTTGGCATTGGACGGATCGCCCATAAGGGTTTCATAAGACGTCTTCGTGTCGGAACGGCTCCAGTTCATAGCGCCGGAGAAAGTGATGGCACTGTCGATCTGTTCCTGGGTCCACTGCTTGTCAGCCGCAATGGTTGCGCCGTTGAATTCTTTTTCACCAAGCAGGTACTGCGTAAAGCCCTCGTCACGCAGCGTGGTTACCGAAGAAGTATCGCCCTGATACACATATACTCTGTCACCGGGCTGCATGCCGTTTTCTACAAAGTAAGCGGCTGCGCCGGCGCCAATGCCGGAGTTGTCGCCCTTAACGTTGGAAACAGCCGTGGAAGAAACCGCATCGATGATTCTGTCAAACGCAACGTACGGAATGTTATTGTCCACCAGCTGCTGGATCGCAGACTGCACGGTGTCATCCATCGGCTGAATAACGACCGCAATATTCTTTTCATTCTTCGCCACAATGTCTTCGACCTGCGTGATCTGGTCAGCTGCATCGGTAGCCGTAATGACTTCTGCGGAGTATTTGCCCGCGTCATTGATCTCCTGGGCCTTTTCCTTTGCAAACTTTGCAACGGAACCGGTCCAGCCGTGGTCTTCTGAGGCCGTCAGCACATAAATGTGCGTCTTTTCGCCGGAAGCACTGCCGCCCGTGTCATCGCCGCCGCTTGAGCAGGCTGCGAACGTGGCCGCCACAAGGACTACTGCCAGAAGTATGGCCAGTATTTTTTTAAATTTCATGAAAATCCCTCCATAAATTATTTTTTCGGCTTGCGCCGTATTTTAAATAACGAACTGGCGCATATAATCGCGCGCAAGGTGGATCGAGTCAATGATCCGCTCTTTACTGGACTCAAAGGCTTTGTCCTCGATTTCCAGCACGGCAGCACCTTCGTAACCGATGTCAGTCAGGGCGCTCACGAATTTCCCCCAGGTGACATCGCCAAGGCTCGGAATTTTGGGGCTCATATAATCGAGCGGGTACGCCATCGTTCCGCAGGCCTTCAGCTTCTCCGGGTACAGCTTGATGTCTTTAAAATGCACATGAAAGATCTTGTCTTTAAATTCATAGACCGGGCCGATGTAATCCAGCATCTGCCACACACAGTGCGACGGGTCGAAATTGATGCCAAGCGCTTCGCTGCCGACCGCATCGAACACCTTTTTCCAAAGCACGGGCGACGTCATGAGGTTCTGCCCGCCGGGCCACTGGTCTGCACCGAAAAGCATAGGACAGTTTTCGATGGCAACGCGCACATGCTTTTCTTCCGCATGGCGCATGATCTTTGGCCAGACTTCGGAAACGATCTTCAGGTTTTCCTCCACCGTTTTCGACTGGTCACGGCCAATGAATGTGGTGACCATGTTGACGCCCAGCGCCGCAGAAAGATCGATCAGCTTCATAATGTGTGCGATTGCCGCCGCGCGCTTTTCCAGATCCGGGTCCAGCGTGTTGGGATAATAGGCAAGCGACGAAATCTCTACATTCTTCTGCTTGCAGTAATCCTGCACATACCGGATCTTGGCGTCATCCGCTGCGACCGCATCCACATCAAAGTGACTGACACCGCCGTAGCGCCGCTCGGCTTTTCCGCGCGGCCAGCAGGCCAGTTCTACACAGGCGAAGCCGTTTTCCGCCGCGAAATCGATCACCTCTTCAAACGACCAGCCGTCCAGAATGGAGCTCAAAAGTCCAAACTTCATTCCATCACCTCCTATCCATTCGTACTTACCGTTTTTCCGGTCCGGGAAGATTCCAGACTCGCAAACACAGCCCGCATTGCACTGAGCACATCTTCGCCGGAGATCGGCGGCGGTGTGTGCGTAACGAGCGAATGCACAAACATGTCGATAATGCCGGACTTCGTCTGGTTGTCATTCGTCTGAATGCGGTCGATGTCGTAATACACCTTTTCCCCGTTTCGCATAACGAGTTTCAGCGAATAATCCGGATCGTCATAAATATGCAAAATGCCTTTTGTGCCGTAAATCACAGTGGAGTTGTCCTCTGCACCGTAAAATGTCCAGCTGGCCGTCATGGTGCCGACCACGCCGCCGCTCATTTTATAGATGCAAAACGCGTTGTCGTCCACGCCGATCAGGTTGCCGTCCGGCATGCGCTTATCCAGCGTAACGACCCTGGCCGTCGTCTCCACGACACGCTGCGAGAGTAAGAACTGGATCAGATCCGTCTTGTGGACACCGAGGTCAGCCATGGCGCCCATCTGCGCGCGGTGCTTATCGAAAAACCAGCTGTTCATGCCCGGGTCGATGCTCCACGTTTCGGGGCCGCCGTGGCCGAACGTTGTGCGAAACGAAACTACGTCGCCGATCACATAGCTGTCGATCAGTTCCTTGGCCTTGACATGCGCTTTGGCCAGGCGCTGATTTTGACCGATCATCAAATAGCGGTCACAGGACGACGCCGCATCGACCATGCGGATACAGTCCTCCAGCGTTGTCGCCATAGGCTTTTCGCAAAGCACATGCTTACCGGCTTTGAGCGCATCGATCGACGTTTGGGCATGTGCGTTGTTGGCCACACATACGCTGACTGCGTCGACCGCGGGATCGGCCAAAAGCTCTTCGGCTGACGCGTAAGCGCGACCGCCGTATTTTTCAGCCAGCGCCTGCGCCCTTTCCGTATTAAAATCATAATATCCGACGATCTCGCTGTTTGGATTGTCCAGATACTCCGGTATATGTCTCGTTTGTGCGATCTTGCCGCAGCCGATGATACCTACACGAATCACGAAGAACGCCCCCTCTGCCCGAAATGAAATGTTTTCAAATTCATTCGTATTCTGTAACTCAAACTTACCATTTTCATCACCACCTTTCAATATCTTCGTCACGGTTTCTACATTTCTTATAACAAAGTCTCAAAAAAATAGGCAAAAAGACGAATCCGCAAGCGTTTTTTCTGAAAACTTTTCATTTTTTTATGAAAAATATTTGCATTTTTTTCAGCACGGCGCTATAATAACATCAAATACAGCCTGTATGATTCAAACGGAGTAAAACATGTCTAAAAAAGTAACCATTCAAATGCTTGCCGAGTACACCGGCCTTTCCCCCGCCACGATCTCGCGTGTGTTTAACCACAGCGATCTTGTAAAAGAGAGCACGCGCCGGCAGGTGGAAGAGGCGATGACGGCGCTCGGCATGCCGCCCACCCCGGCAGTAACGCAAAAAGAAACGTTAAAGCCGACTATCATTTTAAATATTCCCGATATTGAAAACAATTATTACCAAAAAATCATATCCGGCGCGACCGTTTCGGCCAAAGCCCACAACTGCAATGTGCTTGTCTACGAAAGCAGCCTGCGCAACAAGCGGCTGTACGATTTTATCGACATGCTGCAAAACGTGCAGGCAAGCGGCGTGATCACACTCAATAACCTAACGGTGGAAGCGCTGCACAAAATCAACAATACCGTACCGGTGGTGCAGTGCAGCGAGTATAACCCTGAAGCGAACATACCTTATGTAACTATTAATAATTATCAGTCTGCCCGTTACGCTACCGAGTACCTGATCTCGACCGGGCGCAATAAAATTGCATTTTTAAACGGGCCGCTGAACTTCCGCTACGCCCTGGAAAGGCGGCGCGGCTTTGTGAGCGCCATGGAAAATGCAGGGCTCTCTGTGCCGAACAACTGGATCGTGCAGCTGCCGAAAATCAATTTTGATATGGCATACGCCTCAGCCTGCCAGCTGCTGGACGCCGATGTGATCCCAAACGCATTTTTTGCCATTTCCGATATTCTGGCTGCCGCAGCCATCCGTGCGGCGAGACAGTTTCAGCTGCGCGTGCCGGAGGATATCTCGGTGATTGGGTTTGACAACATTGACATTTCCATGATGACGACACCGTCCATCACAACGGTCAGCCAGCCCTGTTTCCAAATCGGTTACACCGCCTGTGACATGCTGATCGACCTGATCAGCAACCCAAGCACCGTCTCCAAAACCATTCTGCTCAACACAGAACTGATCGTGCGTGAATCCACTGTTTCCCTCTCGGCCAGACGGTACTAGGTAAGCCGCTGCGCACAGCGCCCGGTCTTTGCCTGCCCGGCACGACAGATATATTGCATTTGCACAATACCGCATGCGCTGCAAAAAAACTGTCAAATCCAGACACACGCTCCGGAAAAGGAAACGGCATACAGCCTTTGTTTTTATAGTACAAAATTATTGGAATGTACTGATTTTTACGAAAGCCCCGTTGTTCACAATTCAGAAATAAAAAATTAAGAATTTATACACAATATAAAGACTGCTGTCTATTTGAGACAAAGAACTTCCATATTCGACCGATTTATTGCTACTTTTTCGCTTTTTTGCGAAAAGGATGCCGATGAATTGCCGAAACGTGCACAAACTTTAAGCAAACCGTCAATCCTTTTCGTTAAAAATATATTTATTTTGCAAATTTT
>ERZ1090878.74-NODE-74-length-49360-cov-158.237907_pt1 | contig 49360 bp, 45 predicted proteins | sample MGYA00478473_ERZ1090878 | MGnify/ENA primary metagenome ERZ1090878 (study PRJEB33644, sample SAMEA5815720) | chicken gut metagenome | biome: Chicken; feature: Gastrointestinal Tract; material: Caecum | place: Ireland | collected 2019-01-01 | study: A study of the... | reverse complement strand
TTTTCGGACTGAAACGACACGCCACAATGGACTACCACAGCTTGACAAAAGACATAGCGCTCTCGTTTTGAACAATTCTGGCCAGAACGTGCTTCAGATGTTTCTTTCCAAGACAAAAGGCAAAGAGCTTGATGAGAAGGCGTCGGACGCCTTGAACGATCTCGCGCAGATCGCGGTCTCGGTCCAGGTCGAGTGCGCCGGATGGTCGGCACTCGGCGCCTATCCCTCGATTGAGAAGAGTCTGCTGGGATTCCGCCAGTTCATCGACCAGCAGCATTTGGACAATCCCGATACGCTTCTGCTGCTCAACGAGAACAGCGACCGCAACCTGAAGCAGGTCGTCTCAGGCTTCACCGATATCACACGGCAAATTACCGCCTATGCGAATGACCGGGAACCACTCGCGATCGAACCGTCCGAAACTATATCCGACGAAGGAGAAACCAATAATGAAACTGAATCCCTGCCGGAAGAAAACCTCTAACACCGACGACACGGAACAACAGTCGGGAAACGTTCCCAAGACCGTTGAAGACGAGGAACTCGCTACAGCCAATAGCACCGTTCCCGAGACAAACGACAATCAGGCAACGAAAGAACGACGCTGCAAAGAATGCGGCAAGCAACTGGCCAATGTCAGCAAGCATTCCCGTTGTGAATCCTGCCGCAGGAAAAGAGCAGGCACTACCAAACGTTTGTTGTCAGCGGTCGGTATCATAGCCGGTACCGTAACCACCCTCGTAGTGGGAGAAAACTTCACGAAACCCGGTAAGTAACTGGTACCAGATTCGAGAGGAACTTGCTTGATGTCGACACACGTTGTCAGCTTCGAGCCATTCATGGTATTCTCTCTGGTGCGATAAAGCTGGGCGTTGTCCAGTTCGCAAGGACCGCTTCCGGAAACGGGGGCGGTCTTTGCGCATCTGAATGGAGAAACGCGGATGCACAAACCTTTTATGACGGTCTCCGACCAAGTGGAACTTCTCTCACGTCGAGGCTTAAAGACGGACTCACGCACCGCGTGGGTGCTCGAACGGGAGGGGTACTATTCCGTCATCAACGGATACAAGGGACCGTTCCTGGACACTAAACAAACGCAGGAAGCGGGAGACGACCGCTATCGCGACGGAACGTCGTTTAATGATGTCTACACGCTCTACATCTTTGACCGTAACCTGCGGTTCCTGCTCTTCCGCATGACCACTCTAGCTGAAGCGATTCTGAAAACCGTCTGCTCCCATGAGTTCACCAGGCTGCACTCTGACGAGAAGAATCCTTACCTCAACATCGCGAACTACGCGCCAGAAGGGGAGGCACGCGACAAGGCGGAAAAACTCATATCCAAACTCGATAGGATCCTTCAGGGAAACATGGACCCGAAACGCACCGACCGAAAGGACTATCTGAGACACTGCCTGGAGCATCATGACGGCGAGGTGCCTCTGTGGGTGCTCGCCAATGATCTTACCCTGGGACAGATCTACTGGTTCTTCCAATCCCAAAGAACCGAAATCAGAGCCAACATCGCACGAAGCTTCACGAGTTTGTACGCCGACTCGCATAAACACAAGACAGAAGTCACGTCTCAGCGTCTCGACAAGATTTACCGCAGAATCAAGGACTACCGCAATATCTGTGCACATGATGAGCGTCTGTATTGCGCCCACCCTCATGACGCCAACATCACGATTTTCCAGGTCACCCAGGATTTCCGGTTCGTCACAGACAAGCAACGGTACCTTGAATTCCTGCAAAGCCTGAACTCCTTGCTCATGCATCTGCAAAAGGACATCCCTTCATATTTCGATGTCATATGCAACTCAATGGGCTTGCAATATCCGGATGACCTCCAGCGTCTTATGCAAGAAACACGCGACAGCTAATGGAGGCACCCCAGTTCATACCGACAATCAACTTCTGCCTTTACCATTGATATCCCGTCCCGTCGGAGCCAAACGCTTTTCGCGCAACAGCGCGATATAGGCGATTTCCGCTAATGCTTCATCGCAATACCATTGTTCGGCCAGGACCATGATTCGCGGTCGCTTCGGAGTAACTTCGGACCATTTCGGAGTAACTTGGCGCCAAGCAGCTCCAACCATCAACACGGACCCACACAAAACGGCGGAATACCAACGATTCACAATCCGGCACACCAACCCGGAACCACTTCGGAGTAACTTCGGACCATTTCGGAGTAACCCGGACTCGCATCCAATACAGAGCATCCACTCCCTGCACTCCCGTTCGATTCACGGACATATGCCACGGAGCAGGGTGAGGGACGCTGGTAACAGATTGGTAACAGAATCCGAGAAAACACAAGAACAACGTGACTCAGCAGAACGGCGCAACCAGGCAAAGTCAACGTTTCCGCAACGCCGTGATTGAATGAAACGTCGTTCATAGAGTTCAAGTCCCCCCACTCGCACCAGCGAAAAGGGCTGGAACCCAAGGGTTCCGGCCCTTTTGCTTTCTCGGAACGCGGTGCCGACATGGCATATTCCGCACAGCCGGCAGCGGCCGCTGTTGCGCAGGATCACGAACCGCGGGTACGGCAGCGACAACCCGTTCCTTGGTCTCATAGTCCCCGGTGTCCGGTCATGTCGGGCAGGCGGTCGATGTCGTGCAGCCGGTCGGCGGTCACGCCGTCCTCGTGCATGGTGTCGCTGTATATGACCACCGGCCCCTCGGGCGGGTCCGCGACGAACCGGCGGACGCATGCCCACTGGCGGCGGCTGATCCCACGGAACGCGAGCGGGTTGACCAGCAGCATGGGGCCAGCGCCCTCGTGCCCGTGCAGCATCAGCGCGTTCGCGACCGACGCCTCCTCGTCGTCGACCCACACGATCGGACGAGGCCTCCCGCCCGCATCCGCGACGCGCAGCTGGCGGATCACCTCGTCCACGACCGCGTGCAGCTTGCCACCCATACGGCCCCTACCGGTGAGCGGATCATACCAGTGCGTGTTATGCACCACATCGGGATCCCAGCCCAGCAGACCGTCCAGGATATGCACATACGGCTGCCACGTACTCAGCCAGCGCAGGTCGATGACACCGGACTCGGCCAGCCCGTACAGGTTCGCGGCCAGCTCGCGCGACCAATGCAGATGCCACGTGCCGCCCCTGCGTCCCAGCCGCACAGTCTCCACACCATCCAAACGGAACGCCCGCTCCGGGCCGAACTCGTCGGTCATACGCCCCCGGCACTCGACCACGGGCGCCACGCCCACGTCCTCATACCTGACACCGATCGCATCCGGGAACGCGTTAAGCACCCCATCAAAATCCAACAACACAATCGGCGCCGACGAATCATCCACCATCGGATCCTCCTTCAACCATGCAATCGAACAACATACAAGTACCCCCGACGGGACTTGAACCCGTGACCAACGACTTATAAGATCGCTGCTCTAACCCACTGAGCTACAGGGGCGCGGAAAAGAGTTTTCAAGAACGGAAACGAGCAACCAGCCCGCTTCGGCACGATGCGACGACGATCCCAGCTATCGTATTCGACCGTTCGGCCGCCACGCCCACGACAAAGGCGCATGGTGGCCGGACACGACGGAAAACGGCATCCGAGCACGCGAGCGCACGGCGCTGACCGTCATCATTGCGAACATCGCGACGCCGCGCTCGTCAGTGACTTGGTCGCGGTGTGGGAGCGGTCGGTTCGCGCGACGCATACGTTTCTGACCGATGATGAGATCAACCGCATCAAGCAATACGTGCCGCAAGCCATCGCCGAAGTACCGGAATTGGCCGTCATGCGCCCCGACAGCGACAGCTCGGAGCAGACGCCCCTTGCGTTCATGGGAGTCGCCGACGGACGGCTCGAAATGCTGTTCGTCGATCCCGATCATCGTGAACACGGCGTCGGCAAGCAGCTGCTCGAACACGGTATCGCCCATCACAACGTCAGCGAACTCACTGTGAATGAGCAGAACCCGCAGGCGATCGAGTTCTACCAACACATGGGATTCGTCACATACCGGCGCACCGAGCAGGATGAGGAGGGTGGCCCCTACCCGCTGCTGTACATGCGTCTCCACCAGTAGATTCGCCCTTACGAAGAACCGATTCCCGCGAATCCTTTCAAACATTCCCTGAGTACGCGATTCCGGCACGTGCCACGAACAGCAGCACCGTCCACAGTCACGTAACATCGCTTCCCCAAACGGCCAGAATCCGACTTTGTGCGCAAAAGAAGGTTCTCGAAATCTATCTTTATGTAAAAAACAGGTTGTATGGAATTCGACTTTGTGCAGAAACAAGCTAAAATGAAATGCATCTTTTTGCAGCACGAAGGATGGGGCACATGAAACGAAAAGCATACGACGAGTTACTCGCCTGGAAATCAGGCAAGACGAGGCAGGCACTTCTTGTGACCGGAGCCCGTCAGGTAGGCAAGACGTATATTGTCCGCGAGTTCGGACGAACGGAATACGAACAGCTCATTGAATTCAATCTGGCGCTCGATGACGCAACGAGAGAATCGTTCCTATCCGCGCGGAACCCCGAAGACCTTCTGCTCCGCATCTCCATCGCCGCGCACGGCCCCCTGATTCCGGGGAAGACATTGATCTTCATTGACGAAATCCAGCACTGTCCGAACATCATCACCTTCATCAAAGCACTGGTGGACCAAGGCACGTATGACTATGTGCTTTCCGGCTCCCTGCTTGGTGTTGAATTGGAGAACATACGTTCATACCCGGTTGGCTACATGACCGAACTACTCATGTTCCCCATGGATTTCGAGGAGTTCTGTTGGAGTATGGGTCTCACGGAACAAGCGTTCGATGTACTGCGCAACTCCCTACAGGAAGAGCAACCCGTCCCCGACTACTTGCACGAGCGCATGTCCGGGCTATTCCATAGATACCTACTCACCGGAGGCATGCCGGATGCGGTCAGCGCCTTCATCCGAGACAGGACCATCGACAATGTACGTCGCATACAATCCGACATCCGACGTTTTTACAATCGGGATATCACGCAGTACGCACCTAAAGATCGCAGACTCGTCATTCAGGAGATTTATCAACTGATTCCCAGCGAGCTCAACAACTCGACTAGACGATTCAAAATCGGAGATATTTCTGATGTAAAACGCTTCAGCCAGATCGAAGACGAATTCCTCTGGTTGTCACGGGCAAACGTTGCTCTGCCCGTATACAACGTCGAAGAGCCGCGAAGCCCGCTGCTTGCTTCCAAAAGACGCAAGCTGCTCAAATTGTTCTATTCCGACGTAGGTCTACTGACAAGTACATACGACAAACAGTCAACCCTCGGTATACTCGACGGTCTTGGCGCAGAAGGACGCATGAATTATGGCGGAGTCTATGAGAATGTAATCGCACAGGAGCTGACCGCCCATGGGTTCACGCCATACTATTTCACCAGCAAGTCTATGGGGGAGCTGGATTTCCTCATTGAAGACGCGGCAGGCAAAGTGCTGGTATTGGAAATCAAATCCGGCAGCAGGTTCCATTCGCATGCAGCCTTGGACAAGGCTCTCAATACTCCCGGATACGCCATCGACAGCGCATACGTTCTCGCGGAAACCAACGTGGAGCGTGATGGCAAGATCCTGTATCTGCCTGTGTATATGGCCAGTCTGCTGCAACGGCCACGGCTGGTATAAAGGGCGGGTTCGCACTACCTCGAAGTTCTGAATCCACTGCCTTGATTTCTGACCTTTCCGTTCCCGAACCCCGAAGTAGTGCGAACCGCCCGACAGCACCACACCCGAAAACCTACGCCGCAGGCTCACGCCAGCGCTTCAAAGTCGGCAGCACCGCGCCCAGCAGCGAGGCGCTCTCATCCACGCTCCACCCCATGTACTCGGCCATGCGCGGGGCGCAATCCTCGATCATCTCGTCCATTGTGGTTTCGTATGTGTATGCGCCGTTCTCATAGCACCAGCGGCAGTATTCCGCGGTCTCGGTGCCATCGGCCTCATGCCCGTGCTGGTCGGGACCGGTGAACATCATGCCGCAACTCTCGCAATACTGCTCGGGCATCTCCAGCAGCTCCACAATCGGCACATCCAGCTCACGGGCGATCAGCTTGGTCATGTCGATGCCCGGAGAGGTCTCGCCACGCTCCCAACGACTCACCGCCTGACGGGTGATATACAGCCGTTTGGCCAACTCCTCTTGCGTCAGTCCCCGCTCACGTCTCAACCGCGGCAGCACATCCTTGATGGCCATGGTCGGCTCCTTTCCTCACAAGCTTCGTCTCAGCTCCATCGTAAGGAAAACGCATCATCCCACACGCCACTGGCAACAGACTGTTGCACCGAAGCATTGCTGCGATTAGTCAACATCCGTCTTCACCAAATCTATCGATATTCGGTAGTTATCTATCGAATATCGATATATACTGAGGGCAGACGGACATCACCACCATCTTCGAAAGGAACAGCCATGACATCGACGCCCCAGACGCACCCGACCGCCATCCGGACGCTCAAAGCGCTGATGGCGCTGCTGCTGGCCATCGCAGCGGCCATCCAGATCTGGCTCCTGCCCGCCATCTCGGCGGGCTTTGCGGCGGACGCGCCGGAATTCGCCTATCTGCGGATACCGTACCTCATCGTCTGCGAGCTGCTGATGGTCGGATTCGACGCCGCTCTCATTGCGATCTGGCGGTTGCTGTCACTGGTGGCGTCGTCTTCGGTGTTCTCGCACACGGCGTTCCGCTGGGTCGGACTCATCATCGGATGCATCGGTTTCGACACCGTGCTGGTCATCGGTCTGCTGGCCCATAACCTCATCGCCTCCCTCGGCCCGCCCATCCTGGTCATCGCGCTGATCATACTCACCGTCGTCGGCATAGCCCTGACCCTGCTGATGGTGGTGATGCGCGGGCTGCTCGCCGCCGCCACGGCGCAGCACGAGGAACTGGAGGCGGTGATCTGATGGCAATCCGCGTGAACATCGATCTTCTACTCGCCCAGCGGAAAATGAGTGTCGGCGACTTCGCCCAAGCCGTCGGCATCACGCCGGCCAACGTGGCCGTGCTCAAGAACGGACGGGCCAAGGCCATCCGCTTCTCCACACTCGACGCGATCTGCCGCACGCTCGACTGCCAGCCCGGCGATGTCCTCGAATGGGTGAATGACTGAAGCAGACCGTGGACGAGGTTCGCACTACCTCGGGGATTCTCATTCGCAAGCCCGGTTTTTCAACCCTCCTGATTACGTAACGCGAGATAGTGCGAACCACCCTTTACGCCATCGAAGTCCGATCACCCCAGAACATAGTTTTCCACAACCTCTTACAATCGGAGGCGGCAACGACCGGGAGGCTGCACGAACATGGAAAGCAAAACGAGCGAGCATACGGACACGGAAACCGAGATTCGCACACTATGCGACCGCGTCCACAACAAGCACGACCGAACAGCATGGACCATGGCCACAGTGCGACGGTTGCTGCCATGGATTGCCTCAACGGACGGCGAGCTTCGCGATAGTCTGGTGTACGTGTCCCTATGCGATGTGCTAGAAATGGGAAACTTCCAGCGCAACGACTTGGAATGGGTATTGGACGAGCTCATTTCGGACCGGTATCTCTTTCGAGGCATCGGCCCAGCTGAAAGCGATGACGTATTCTGCCGCAGCTTCAGCCTGCTGATCGTTGATGCCATCCTGGGAACACGAGCAGCACACCACATGTCAACCCAGACACTTCAACAAGTCTGGGATGCCTACCGGGATTACGTAATCCGCGAAAACGATTTGCGCGGCTATGTAAAAGGCAAGGGCTGGGCGCATAGTCTTGCACATGGCGCAGATGTAGCATACAGCCTCATCACGCTTAATACGCCAAGCAAAGCCGACGTGCTGCAACTATTCGATATCTGGCGAGTGAAACTATCGGACGGCGCATACGTCTTCATCGACGAGGAAGGCGAACGACTCCTACGCGCGGTGTTCGCCGCGTTGGATGTCGGGATCCTTGACGAAGACGACCTCTGCCAAGTCGCGGCATCATATGGCTCGACACCAGTCAGCAATGACTACCCTCTGGGGCAGCATGCGGGAGAGAATCTGAAGATTTTCCTGATGTGCTGGCACATCCACGCCGATGAGCGACGCCTGGATCAGTTGTCGACGGCGACCTATGAAGCGCTGCAGACGCTGAAAAAGCAGAGGAGCAAATGGTATTGACGACCCCGGTTCGCACTACCTCGGGGATTCGCATGCGCAGGCCCGGTTTTTCAACCTTCCCGATTACGTAACGCGAGGTAGTGCGAACCGCCCTTTATGCCATCGACCGATAGAATGCGTCCAGCTGACGCTGGTTGCGGATGATCACGGTCCTGTCCGGCCAGCGGTCGCGAATGGCCCGCAGCGCCTCACGGTGGGAGCGGCTCCGCCCCTCATGCAGCACCCACCAGATGAATTCAAGGTCGATCTTCTCGTCGCACCCCTCGGCCATCGATTCGCGAGCCCGGCCATGATATCGGAGATACCGCGCCAGCACACGGCGCAGACACGTCCAGCGTCCGAACGCCAGGATCACGATCCGATCGCTCTCCTCCAGCCGTCGCTCCTGCAGCAACGCCGCATAGTTGCCGTCAATCACCCAACCACCATCACCATGGCCGTCCAGGAACCGCTGCACATCCGCAACCTTCGCGTCCAACGGCCGTTCCACCCATCCGGGCGCGAACTGCACCCGGTCCAGGTGCAGCACCGGCACCCCGTATCGCCGCCCCAACGCACCGGCCAGCGTGGATTTGCCACTGCCGCTGAATCCCAGCACGCTGATCTTCATTCCTCTCCCATCCATCGCCGAACACCGGACATGACGCCGCCTTCATCAATCCTACGGAATCATACCCGCATGGCCGCGCCGCCGTGTGACCTCGCTCACAACCGGTTTTACGCACAGCGAACAACCCCGCCCTGCCCGCCGGGGATTCCCAGCATTCCCAATACTTCGCGACGCCGTTCGGTCATCAGCGCCTCCAGACCCAGCCGTCGCGGCGATTCATGTTTACTTGACGGAGGTATGACAGATCGTGGAGGTGATGCCGATGGACACCCGAACCGCACCGCGGGGCACGGCGACGCCCACGCCCCGACGCACCCTCATCGGCATGCTCGGGCCGGCGTTCGTGGCAGCCGTCGCGTATGTGGATCCGGGCAACGTGGCGGCGAACATCACGGCGGGAGCCCGGTACGGTTATCTGCTGGTGTGGGTACTGGCGCTGGCGAACATGATGTCGGTCCTCATCCAATACCAGTCCGCCAAACTCGGCATCGTCACCGGCAAATCGCTGCCACAACTGCTCGGAGAGCGGATGGGCGACGCGGGGCGATTCCTGTTCTTCGCCCAGGCCGAGGTCATCGCCATCGCCACCGATCTGGCCGAACTGATCGGCGGGGCGATCGCGCTGCATCTGCTGTTCGGACTGCCGCTGTTCATCGGAGGCTGCATCATCGGCGCGGTCTCCACGCTGCTGTTGCGGTTCCAGGGCGGGCGCACGCATCGACTGTTCGAACGGATCGTCATCGGTCTGCTGCTGGTTATCACGCTCGGTTTCGTGGCCGGTCTGCTGGTCGACCCGCCGGATCCGACCGCGGTCGCGCAGGGACTGGTGCCACGGTTCACGACCACCGACTCGGTGCTCACGGCCACGTCGATGCTGGGCGCGACGGTGATGCCGCACGCAATCTATCTGCACTCGACGCTGGTCAACGACCATTACGCCGACGGACGTATCAGACCCGATACACGCACGCTGCTGCGCGGTTCGAAGATCGACGTGCTGTGGGCCCTGCTGCTGGCCGGCACCGTGAACCTCAGCCTGCTGGTGCTGGCCGCGCACTCGCTGCACGGTATGGCCGGAACCGATTCGATCGAAGGCGCGCAACAGGCAATCGCGGCCGCGCTCGGGCCGGCGGTCGGCACGATCTTCTCGATTGGACTCCTGGCGTCCTCGCTGAGCTCCACATCGGTGGGCACCTACGCCGGAGCCGAGATCATGCGCGGGCTGCTGCATCTCACCCCGCCGATGTGGGCGTGCCGGATCGTCACCCTGGTGCCGGGCCTGGCCGTGCTGTGGTTCGCGCCGAATCCCACGCAGGCGCTGGTGGTCGGTCAGGTGATTCTGTCGATCGGCATCCCGTTCGCGATCATCCCACTGCTGCGCTACACCCACGATCGCACGCTGATGGGCGAGTACGCCGATGGTCCGGTCAAGCACGCGGTATTCATCGCCGTCACGGGACTGATCATCGCGCTGAACGCGGCGCTGATCTTCCTCACGCTGTAGGACGGCTCACGCGTTCTGACATCACCGCTGGGTGAGCCGCCGGCACCGCGCTAGGCGAACCAACTCACCGAGGCAAACCCTGGGCCGATTCCTCCGGCTACCAAGTCCGGCCCAGGCTACCGCACCAGGAACACCATGGCCAGAATCATCGCGAAACCGACCAGATCGACCGGAGTGAACACGGCGCCGGTCAACGCCACGGCGGAGATGGTGGCCAGCACGGGCTCGCTGGTGCCGAGCATCGTGGCGCGCATCGCGCCGATCCGCATCACACCGGACATATACAGCCAGTAGGCGCCGAAGGTACCGCCGACCACGGTGAACACCATCAGTCCGATACCCAGCGCGTCCAACTGCGGCGCGTGCGCCCACGGCCGCACGACCGCGCACAGGATCACCCCCGAGATCAGGAACATCAAGCCGTTGACGGTGAAGTTGCCGTACCGGCCCATCACCTTGACCGGCAGAATCGACATCGTGGCCGTGGCCAACGCATCGCCCAATCCCCACATCAGGCCGGCGAGCGGCAGGGTCAGCGTGGTCAGGTCGCCGCCGGTGGCGATCAGCACGGTGCCCATGAACGCGAGCGCCACGCCTAGTGTCTCCCGTTTGCCGGGCAGCCGCCGCCCGCGCAGGCACACCCAGGCGAGCACGAATAGTAGATTCAGGGTCTGCAATACGGTGGCGGTGCCGGAATTGGTCCATTTGATGGCGTTCAGGTAGGTGACCTGCGTGGCCATCACGCAGATGAGCGCGCCGAGCAGATAGACGGGGTAGGAGCGCACGTCGCGCACGGCTCCGGTCAGCAGCTTCGGCTTGGTCGCGCCCGCCGCGGCCAGGAACAGCATGCCGGCGCAGAGCTGGCGGATGCTGGCGATCCACAGCGGGTCGGCGCCGTAGTCGGACATGAGGATTTTGGATACGGTAGCGTTGACGCCCCACAGCGCGCCGCCCAGCAGGGTTACGCCGATGCCGATGAGCAGCGATTTCGGGGTTCGTTCGAACGTCGCACGACGCATCGCAGGTTTCCTTCTTCTCACGGTCCGTAAAACTCCGCGTGCGATTCTACCGCCGTCCGAGTCACGCCGCGCCCAACGGCATTATGCGATACGGGAACGTCCGTCGTCGCGGTTCCGTTGCGGCCCGCCCCCACGGCGACGGCATCAGCCGACCGTCAGTCTTCCGGCTTCTGCGCGAGCGTGGCCCAGAAGCTGGGGATGCCGAGCTCGTGCAGGCGACCGTAGCCGTTCGTGTCCTCATACAGGTCGATGATGCGCAGCCCCGCCTGAATCTGGCCGCGGATCTGCTCGTCGAGCGTGTGCGAGAACTGGACGCCGTCGTCGGCCGCGGCCAGCTGGTCGCGCTGGTCGGCGTTCTTCAGCGGGTTGAACGGCAGATGGTTGACGATGCGTTCCTCGTCGTCATCGGTGATGAAGTTGACGCCGTTGTCGAGTCCGGCCATCAGCAGACCGCCGGGGCGCAGGATGCGTGCGCATTCGCGCCATACCGGCAGCACCTCCTCGATGTAGCAGTTGGACACCGGGTGCACGATCAGGTCGAATGAGGCGTCCGCGAACGGCAGCGGTTTGGACATGTCGGCGCGGACGAGGTCGATGTCGTAGCCTTCGCGTTCGGCGACCGTCCGGTCGGCGTCGAGCTGGGCCGGCGTGTAGTCGAGCACCGTGCAGCGCGCGCCGCGGGCGGTGAGGATCGGCATCTGCTGGCCGCCGCCGCTGGCCAGTCCGAGTACGCGCAGCCCGCGCAGGTCCTCCGGGAACCATGAGTGCGGCACCGGTCGTGTGGGGGTCAGCAGGATGTCCCACTCGCCGGCGAGCGCCTTGGCGTAGGTGTTGTGGTCGATCGGCTTGCCCCATTCCCAGCCGTCCTCGATCCATCGCGTGATGGTTGCCGCGTTGATGTCTTGGTAGTCCACCGTTGTCCTTTCGTGTGGGTCAGATCTCCACGATGTCGACCGGGTTCCCGTGTTCCTCGATGATGGCGATCAGGTCGCGGGTGTTCATCCATACCGTCGCGTCGTTGGTGTTCGGGTGTACGCCGATGACGCCGTCGCCCTCCAGCAGGGTGCGGTCGAGGAACCACCGAACCGTGGCGTCCGCATCGTTCAGCAGGCCGAACGGTGTGACCGACCCCGCCGGCAGCCCCAGCATGTCCCGCAGGTCCTGTTCGGGGGCCAGGCTCAGCGGCCGTGTGCCGTAGCGGCGGCGGAGGTCCTTGAGATCCACCCGCTTGGCGCCCTGCACGGTGATGAGATAGTACTGGTTCTTCTTGTCGTTGCGTACGAACAGGTTCTTCGCCTCCCCCGAGGGGTAGGGTATCGGCACCTGCGGCAGGTCCGCCATGGTGTAGACCGGCTGGTGCTCGACGATCTCATGCCAGATGTGCCGGCGGTCCAGATATTCGTAGATCTCGTGACTGCCCACCATCGTCCGTCTCCGTTCCTGTCAGCGTGCGATACCGGCATCGGTTCGCCACCCACCCATCGTACCCGTCGGCAACGGACGCTGCTGCGCGGCCGTCCATATGCGCACGACGCGCACCCGAACATCGGATGCGCGTCGTGCGGTCGATACTGGACGGGGCGGGATTCGCCACCCGGTCCACCCGGTCAGGCCTGAGCGGTGTTGGTGCGCTTGAGTTCGTCGCGGATCTCCTGCAGCACCGCCAGCGTCTGCTCCTCGGTGGTCGGGCCGGCGGCGGCAGCCTCCTCGGCCTCCTCCTCGGCCAGGGCGGCGGCCGACAGGTCACGCAGCTTGTTGATCGGCAGGATCACGCAGAAGTACACGGCCACGCCGATGAGCAGGAAGTTGATGATGGCGTTGAGGATGGCGCCGAAGGAGATGGTGGAGTTGTTGAAGGTGATGGTCAGCACGCCGGACATATCCGGCACGCCGCCGATCATGCCGATCAGCGGGCTGATCAGGTTGTCCACGATGGAGTTGACCACGGTGGTGACGGCGGAGCCCATGACCACGCCGACGGCCATGTCGATCATCGAGCCGCGGGAGATGAACTTCTTGAAGCCGCCGAGCGGGCCCTTGTCGGTCAGGGCCACGACGTTCTTGGCCACGCCACCGGTTACATTGAGCGCGGCCTTGGCCGCATCATTCACGCTGGGCATGAACGCCCTCCTTACAATCTTCTGGTTTCGTACAAAACGCCGTCATCCATTATCACGGTTCTTCGCCGACAACCCGCGCCGCGACACCGCTCAGCGCTGATCGTCGAGCGGCTCCACGGGCCCGTCCAGGAACGCGAAGATGCGGCCGTAATAGTCCTCAAGCACCGGATTGGGCATCGAGAAGATCTCGTGCACCGAGTCGGGGAACCGTTCGAAGCGCACCTGTCCGCCGCCCTCGCGCACGCGGCGCACGAACAGCTCCTCCGGCTCGTTGCGCACCCATACGTCACGTCCGGCCTGGAACAGTTGGATCGGCGTCTCGATGCGGGCGCAGGCCTGCGGGTCCAGGATGGCGCGCGAGAGCCGCAACGCCTCACGCACCCACTGGTAGCTGGCCGCGTTCGTCCGGTGTTCCGGCGTTTCGCAACGCTGCTTGTGGTACCAGCGCACACGCGCCTCGCTGGCTCCTCGATAGGGTCCCATGTCCAGCGTGCCGTCGAATCGTTTCTGCCCGGCCACCCGGCTCTTCCCGAATCCCATGCGGCAGGCGGCCCCGGCTGCGGCCCCCGCCACCGTGTTGGGGATGCCGGCGGTCACCGGGGCGATCATCGGACAGGAGAGCACCGCCTTGTCGAACAGCGTCGGACGCCGCTCCAACACGGCAGCCCCGATGCCGCCGCCCATCGAATGCCCGTACAGCGCCATCGGGCGGTCCCCCGCGTACCGCAGTCCAACGGTTTCGGCGAACTTGGCCAGGTCGGCCACATACCGCCGCCAGTCGTCGATCCACACCACGCTCGGGTCGTCCACGTCACGGACCGAGAACCCGTGCCCACGGTGTTCGAGCACGCACACCGAATAGCCGTCAAGCAGGAAATACCAGATCAGCTCCGAGTATTTGCGCGCGTTCTCGGTGAATCCGTAGGAGATGACGACGGCGCCACGGAACGTGGCTGTGGCGCCGTCCTCGCGCAGATCGTCGAACTTCGCGGCGTCGTAGCACAGGTAGTGCAGCGAACCGGGATGGTCGAGCTCGGGCAGGTCCTCCGCCCGGGCCGGCTCCATCCACCCTTCCTCGCAGCAGGCGGCGAGCGCGGGCAGCACCATCGCACGCATCTGCTCGTCGTATCGGGATTCGTCGATCAGATCCATGGTTATGACTGTAGTGGTCGGCGTGACCAGCCCGGACGCCCCTCAGCGCATGCCCAGCGCGTCGTAGAGGAAGTCGCGCTGGAGGATGAGCAGATTCTCGGCCACCGTCTCGTCGTTGGTCATGTGGGTGATGCCCGTCAACGGCAGGAAGGTGTGCGGGCGGCCCGCCGCCATCAGCGCCTGGCTCAGCCGCAGCGAGTGGGCGATGGTGACGTTGTCGTCGGCGAAGCCGTGGATGAGCATGAGCGGACGGCGCAGCTTGGGCGCGTCCTCCACGATGCCGTTGCGGCGGTAGACCTCCGGGTCCAGGCCCAGGTAGCGCTCGGTGTAATGGGTGTCGTAGAGCGTCCAGTCGGTCGGGGGCGCGCCGGCGCAGGCGGCGTGGACGACGTCGGGCGCGTCGAGCACGGCGAGCGCGGACAGGAAGCCGCCGTACGACCAGCCGATCATCGCGACCTTGTCCAGGTCGGGCCTGGGGCAGTCGAGCGGGTCGCTCCGGCGCACGATGTCGAGCTGCGGAACGGTGGCGTCGGAACCGCAGACGGCCAGCCTGGCACCCTCCCGTGGCGTCCAACGCACCGACAGCACGGCGGTGTCGGCCGACCACAGCGCGGGCAACGCGCGCACGGCCTCGACCTGATCGGCGAGGGTCACGTCCTTCATGGTCTCGTAGATGGCGCGGTCCCACTGGGGTCCGCGGCCGGGGGTGCCGCGGCCGTCCACGGTGACGACCAGGAAGCCCTGGTCCGCCCACCACTGGGATTCCCAATAGTACGACTGGCTGAACAGCACCTGCTGGGCGCCCGGACCGCCGTACGGCTTGAGCAGCACCGGCAGGCTCTCGGCCTGCGCATAGGGGCTGGATTCGCTCGGAGCGGTGATGGCCGCGAGCAGTCGGCGTTCGGACGGCAGCGTGACGAACCGGGTGTTCGGCGCGATGCCGGGGTCCGCGGCATGGCCGGCGATCCCGGCGAAGGCTGCCCCGCCGGCCATGATCGTCTGCCCCTCCTCGGCCGTGGCGATGGGGTCCACGGTTTCGGGCAGACGTAGGTTATGGTGCATGCTGGCATACGGCGAGCACATATCGCGTCCGGAGATGACCATGCCCTTGCCCGCACGCGAGGCCGTCCACACGCCGGGGCGTGAGGTCCACTGGGTGACGCCCCCGTGGTAGTCGAAGCTCACCACGTCGCAGCTGCGGGCATCGTGCAGATCCGCGTCATCATTCCATGTGCCGAGCCCGGCATCGCCGGCGGTCTCCGGGGTGCGGGAGACGACGGCGAGCACGTCGGTATCGGTGACGTCCAGGACCTGCCGCACCTGCCAGCCGACCGGGGTGAACGGTACGCCGTCCACGCTGAGCCGATTCGTGTCGTGCTCCATGTCGTTGACCGCGCAGATCAGACGGCCGTCCGGCGTGAACGCCGGGGTGCCGTGGATCAGGTCCAGCCACTGCGGGTTCTCGTGCTCCTCCAGCACGCGGGTGGCGACCGGCTCACCGATGGCGGCCTCGGTGTCGACGCCCGCGTGGAATCCGGCGGCCTTGAGCTGCACCTCAAGCACCTGGTCGTGGTGCTGCAGTCGGTCCTGAACCAGCAGGAGCGGTTCGTGCCCCTTGCTCCAGTTGACGGCGGCCAGGTACTCGTAGGTCTCGTGGTCCCAGTCGATGTCGGCCACGTTGCAGACCTGCACGCGCGGTTCGGTGAAGTCGGCGAAGGCGAGGGGGTCCTCCTCGTCGGAGGGGACGGGGGTGGGCCGGGTCTCGGCGGCCGGCAGGACGGTGAAGTCGACGTAGGCCAGGGAGACGATGGCGTTCCGGGTCAGGGCGCGGGCGTAGCGGCGGGCCGCGGCCGGCTTGGACGGGTCGGCGGGGTCGCTGATGTACCACAGCGGCTCCGGTTCCTCGTCGGTGGACTGCACAAGCAGCGCGCGCGAGTCCGGGGACCACCAGAAGCCTTCGTAGCGGTCCATCTCCTCGCCGGCCACGAACTCGGCCAGGCCCACGGACTGGTCCGGATAGGTGCACTCGTCCTCGTCGATGCCGATGACGGCCCAATCCTCGTCCTGGGAGGCGTCGGCGCCCAGCGCGATCACGCGGACCTCGCTGCCGGTGGTGTAGGCGATCAGCTGGCCGTCCGGGGAGATGCGCGGCATGATGACGGACAGTTGCGGGTCGGCGAGCGCGACCTCGCGGGTCTCGCCGCCGGTGCCATCCTCGTTGATTTCGGTCAGGAACAGCTGGCCGTTGATGGTGAACACCACGCGGCGGCCGGCGACGTCCACCGAGTAGGAGACGATGCCTTGCCCGCCTTCGCGGGCGCGTTCGCGGCGGGCCTTCTCCTCCTCGGAGACCTCCTCGTTGTCGGCGTCGGCCAGCAGCCGGCGCGGATCGGCGAGCAGCACCTCGCGGTGGTCGGTGCCGTCGGCGGACCAGACGCTCAGCCACAGCGCCGTGACCAGGTCCTCGGGGCCGTCGGAGCGTAGGAACAATGCGCGGGTGCCGTCGCCGATCGTCTGCGCGGAGCGCGGGGCGCCGGAGGTGAACCGCAGGGTGCGGGCCTTGCGGCGGGGGAATGCGGCTATCGCCTGTGATGCAGTCAGTTCAGTCATATGCCCCAACCTACCCGCCGCCCCGCCCAGCGGGCGAACGCCGCGGGAATAACGTTGCATCTCGCTCTTCTTCCCCACTGACCCGTGCGCATGGGCGAATTTTGCAAGTATTGCGGCCGATATTTAGGGAGGTTCGCGCCTTTGCGTAGGATAGGTGAGGAATAGAAAGGTGTGACTATGAGCGTTCTCGACCGTTTTGAGAAAAGCGTGGAAAGCGCGGTCAACGGAGTGTTCTCCAAGTTCGGGTCCAAGGACCTGCAGCCCGTCGACCTCTCCAGCGCCCTTGAGCGCGAGATCGACGCCGAGGCCATGCCGGTCGGGCGTGACCGCACCGTAGCGCCGAACGAGTACCGGTTCAAGCTGAGCACCCCGGACTTCGACCGCATCGAGCAGTGGGGCTCCGAAGCCCTGGCCAACGAGCTTGCGGACAACCTGACCCAGTACGCCAAGAGTCAGCATTACGCCTTCGTAGGCCCGGTGGTGGTGATCTTCGAGGAGGATCTCGAACTGAGCAAGGGCAGCTTCAACCTGAGCTCGGAATCCGTGCAGGGCAACGCCGTGCCCGTGACTACCGACGACCAGTCCGAGGACAGCCCCGTGCTGGAGGTCAACGGCAACCAGTACCTGCTCACCAAGCCGCAGACCGTCATCGGCCGCGGTTCGGGCTGCGACATCGTCATCGACGACCCGGGCATCTCCCGCAAACACCTGGAGATCGACATCACCGACAACGGCGTGATCGCGCGCGACCTGGGGTCGACCAACGGCACGTATGTGGAGGGCCATCAGGTGCCGGCCGCCACGCTGCTGGACGGCAACACCATCACCATCGGCCGCACCCGCATCCTGTACTGGGCCTCGCAGGAGCAGGCGTAGCCCATCCGCGCAGGAGCCGTAATCTGGTATGTTCACCGAACTGACATTCGCGATTCTCAAGTATGGATTCCTGATCCTGCTGTGGGTGTTCGTCTGGCTGACGGTGCGTTCGCTGTACAAGGACATTGAAACGCTGAGCCCGCGCAAGTCGCGCGCACACCGCCGCAAGACCCGTCAGGCCCAGAAGGCGGCGGCCTCGCCGACCCCGGTGCCGACACCCGCCACGCATGAGATGCCCGTCTCCCACGCCGCGCCGACCCTGCTGGTCATCATCGACGGACCGCTGGCCGGCACCTCCGTGCAGCTGAACGCCGGCGCCATCACGCTCGGACGGGCGGCGTCAAACTCCGTGGTGCTGGATGACGAGTTCGTCTCGTCCCATCATGCCCGGGTCTACCCCGATGCCGCGTCCGGCCAGTGGGCCATCGAGGATCTCGGCAGCACGAACGGCACCGTGGTCAACCAGCAGCGCATCTCGGCCCCGACCGTTCTCGCTCCCCGCGTTCCGGTACGCATCGGCGCCACCACCTTCGAATTGAGGTGACGATCTTGCCTTCCGATACTTCGCAATCGTTGTTCCTGTATTCCACCACCGTTTCGGATGTGGGCACGGTCCGCAGCAACAATCAGGACTCGTCGTTCGCCGGTGAGCATCTCGTGGCCATCTGCGACGGCATGGGAGGCCACGCCGGCGGCGACACGGCCTCCACGATTGCGATCCGTTCGCTGGCGCATATCGAACGCGACGACACCAAGCTGGACGTCCACTCCTGCGCCACGATGATGGAGACCTCGGTGCTGGCCGCGCACGACGCCATCGTCGGCAAGGCCAAACGCGAACGCAAACTGGCCGGCATGGGCACGACCGTCACAGCGGTCGCGCTGGTGGAGGGGTACTGGGTGCTCGCGCATATCGGCGACTCCCGCGCCTATCTGCTGCGCGACGGCCACCTGGTGCGTATGACCCAGGACCACAGCTACGTGCAGCATCTCATCAACACCGGCCGCATCACCGAGGCCGAGGCGCGCAACCATCCGCAACGCAACGTGGTCATGCGCGTGCTCGGCGACTTCGATATCGACCCGAGGCCCGACATCGCCATCCGCAAGGCCCACGCGGCCGACCGCTGGCTGCTGTGCTCGGACGGCCTGAGCGGCGTGCTGGAGGATTCCACCATCCAGGAGATCCTGTCCACGGTCGCCGATCAGGGCGAATGCGCGCAACAGCTCGTGGCTATGGCGCTGCGGGCCGGCAGCACCGACAATGTGACCGCGGTGATCGCCGACGCCACGCTGGCGTTGGACGCCGACGCCTTCGACCTGCCGCATCAGACGCCGCTGGTGGGCGGTGCCGCCAGCGCCAGTCTGGAGCCGATCGCCGATATCATCAACGAACCGGTGTCCACCGCCCCCGCGCTGCGCAGCGGCAAGGATTCGCCGGCCCAGCGTGCGGCCGCGCTGACGCAGGAGGCGCATGAGGCCGCCGTGCAGCATACCGTGCAGCCGTCCACGGTCCGTGAGGAGACCGGGGACCTGCAGGAGCCCGATACCGGCGAAATCCCCGTGGTGCAGAAGCGCGACGGACGCCTGACCGCCGATCCGAACGATCCCGACGTGGCCAAGGCGATCCACCGTGAGCATGACAAGCGGGAGCGCATCTCCCGTGCCAAGGTGGTCCGCGCGCGCATACTCATCGCATTGGGTATCGTGGCGATGCTGATCGCGCTGGCCGGCGCCGCCGTGGGCGGGTATCTGTGGTCGCAGACCCAGTATTATCTCGGCGTCGCGGATGGCCAGATGGCCATCTACCAGGGCGTGCCCACCAACCTGTTCGGGCTGGAGCTCTCCCATCCGGTGGAACGCACCGGGCTGGACGTTGACGATCTGCCCGAGAACTGGCGGACGCAGCTGGACCGCGGCATTGTGTTCGACGATCTTGACGACGCCCGCGCCCACGCCGAACAGATCGAGCAGGAGAGCCGTGCGCTGGCGCAGCAGTCGCAGGACGATGGCGAGTCGTCCGAGGATGCCAAGACCAAGGACACCGACACCAAGGGCGACACGACCGACGACGCCAAGTCCGCCGATTCTAAGTCCAACGGCACTAAGACTTCCGAGCAACAGGACGGAGGCGAGCGATGATCGCCATCCGCTTCCGTCAGATCGCCCTGCTGCTGTTGGCCATGGCCATCAGCCTGCTCGCGTTCTTCCAGATGTTCGAACGCACCACCGGCTCGTTCCCCATGCAGTACGCGCTGATGCTGGGCGCGGGCATGGTCCTGTACCTGGTGCTGTGGGGGCTGATGCTCCGCTTCCAGCCCTACGCCAGCCAGACCATCATGCCCTGCGTACTGCTGCTCACCGCCATCGGTACCGCAATGATCGCGCGCATCGACCAGGCGGCCGATACCGCGGTGGCGTTCCGTCAGCTGATCTGGATGTGCCTGGCGCTGGTGCTGTGCGGTCTGCTGGTGGTGTTCATGCGCGACTACCGCGTGCTGCGACGGTTCTCCTACGTGAGCATGGTGGTCGGCCTGGTGCTGCTGCTGTCTCCGATGATCCCCGGCCTGGGCATGGAGATCCAGGGCGCCCGCATCTGGATCAACATCTTCGGCCTGGGCACGATACAGCCGGGCGAGTTCGCCAAGCTGTTCCTGGCGTTCTTCTTCGCGGCGTACCTGTTCGACCACCGCGACCAGCTGGCGGTCGGCGGCAGGAAGTTCCTCGGGCTGCAGCTGCCCCGCATCAAGGACATGGGGCCGATCATCATCGTGTGGCTCGCGTCGATGGGCGTGCTGGTGCTGCAGCATGATCTGGGCACCTCGCTGATGTTCTTCGCCATGTTCGTCTCGATGCTGTACGTGGCCACGGGCCGCAAGAGCTGGATCATCATCGGCGTGATCGCCTTTGCGGCGGGTGCGGTGCTGGCCGCCCAGATCTTCGCCCATGTGGGCTACCGCGTCGACGCCTGGCTGCGCCCCTTCGACCAGGAGATCTACGACCGTTACCCCGGCGGTTCGGCGCAGATCGTCAGCGGCCTGTTCGGGCTGGCCTCGGGTGGACTGCTCGGCACCGGACTGGGTCAGGGACACCCCTCGCTGACCCCGCTGGCCAACTCCGACTTCATCTACGCCTCGCTCGGCGAGGAGCTGGGTCTGAGCGGCCTGCTGGCGGTGCTGATGCTGTACCTGCTGGTCATCGCCTCCGGGCTGATCACCGCCATGCGCATCAAGGACGGGTTCGGCAAGCTGCTGGCCTCCGGGCTGGTGTTCACGATGGCATTCCAGGTGTTCACCGTGGTCGGCGGCATCACGCTCGTCATCCCGCTGACCGGCCTGACCATGCCCTATATGGCCGCGGGCGGCTCCTCCCTGATCGCCAACTACCTGCTGGCCGCGCTGCTGATCGTCATTTCCAATGCGGCGAACAAGCCGGAGCCCGAGGTGAGCACCGACACCTTCCAGTACGAGGCGCTGGCCGTGCTGCGCGAACATGAGCTCAAGGAGCGCGAGGCCGCCACGCAGCCCATCGCCCGGCCGCGTTCGGCGACGGGAGGTGCGGCATGAACAAGGCCCTACGTCAGTTGTTCACCGCGGTCGTCGCGCTGTTCGTGGTCCTCGGACTGTCCACAACCATCATCACGGCCATCAAGGCCGATGATCTGAACGCGGATTCGCGCAACACGCGCATGCTGTACCACACCATCGGCGCGCCCCGTGGCGCGATCCTGGCCTCCGACGGCACCGTACTGGCCCAATCCGACCCGGTCAACGACCCATTCTCCTACCAGCGGACCTACAGCAACGGACCGGTCTACGCGCCCGTCACCGGATACTTCTCCATCACGCACGGCGTGGACCGCGGCATCGAGGCGTCGCGCAACGAACAGCTCAACGGCCAGGCCGATTCCCTGTTCTGGCAGCAGCTCAAGGACACCTTCACCGGCAACCAATCGCAGGGCGCGTCGGTGGAGACCTCCATCGACCCCACGCTGCAGCAGCTCGCCTACCAGCTGCTGGACGGCAAGGAGGGCGCCATCACAGCCAGCGATCCCAAAACCGGGCGCATCCTGGCCATGGCCAGCACCCCCAGCTACGATCCGAACCAGCTGGCCGTGCACGACGGCGACCAAGCCAACCAGGCCTACACCGACTTGGTCTCCCAGCCGACCAACCCCATGCTCAACCGGGCCACCTCCCAGCTGTTCCCGCCGGGTTCCACGTTCAAGGTCATCGTGGCCGCGGCGGCGCTCGAATCCGGAGACTACCAGCCCGACACGGAGATCCCCGCGGGCGCCAGCTACACGCTGCCCGGCACCAGCACCGACCTGACCAACACCACGGCCGCCGGAAACGGCACCGACGGCAAGATCACGCTGCAGGACGCCCTGGCGCAATCATCGAACACCGCCTTCGCCCAGCTCGGCGTATCCCTCGGCGCGGACACCATCCGGGACATGGCGGAGCGGCTCGGCTACGACGATCAAATCCTCATCGACGGATCCACCGCCACCGGCTCCCCCACCTACGCGGCGGCCTCCAGCTTCCCCGAGGACCCGACCGACGACCGGCTGGCCCTCGCCTCGATCGGTCAGGGAGACACGCTGTCCACGCCGCTGCAGAACCTGATGGTCGCCATGGCCGTGGCGAACGACGGCACGCTGATGGAACCCACCATCGTAGACCGCGTGCGTGCCAGCGACCTGTCGGTGATCTCGGAAACCTACCCGCACAAGATGTCCGAGGCGTTCAGCGCCGACACCGCCAACAAGCTCACCCAGATGATGGAGCAGGTCATCCCGGCGGAGAACCCGTCGCTGGCCATCGACGGCGTCAGCATCGCGGCCAAAACCGGCACGGCGCAGATCGGGGAGAGCAACGAGGCCAACGACGCGTGGATCATCGGATTCGCCCCTGCGGACGACCCGCAGATCGCCGTCTCCGTGGTGGTGCACAACGTCAACGATTACGGTGCGCACGCCGCGGGGCCGCTGATGCGCGCGATGATGCAGGAGGCATTGCAGCAATGAAACTGATCGAAGGACAGCTCATCCATCGCCGATACCGCCTGGACAGCCGACTGGCCCAGGGCGGCATGGGCGAAGTGTGGAAGGGCTACGACATCCAGCTCGGCCGCCCGGTGGCCATCAAGGCGCTGCGGCGCGACACCTCCGACACCGAGGCCAAGCTGCGCCGTCTGCGCGCGGAGGCCCACAACTCCGCCAATCTGGCGCACCCGAATATCGCGGCGTTGTTCGAATACTACGAGCACGACGGCATCGGGTTCCTCATCATGGAGTACGTGCCGAGCGCCTCGCTCGCCGACCTGTACCACGAGAGGGGCGCGATGGACCCGATCGAGCTGCTGCCGATCCTCGCGCAGACGGCGCGCGGCCTGTTCGTGGCCCATTCGCACGGCGTGATCCACCGCGACGTCAAGCCGGCGAACATCATGGTGTCGGATACCGGCGAGGTCAAGATCACCGATTTCGGCGTCTCCTACTCCACCAATCAGGAGCAGATCACCCAGGACGGCATGGTGGTCGGCACCGCGCAGTACATCTCCCCCGAACAGGCGCAGGGGCAGCAGGCCACCCCGCAGTCGGACATCTACTCGCTGGGCGTGGTGGCCTACGAGGGGCTGTGCGGGCACCGTCCGTTCACCGGGGCCACGCCGGTCGACATCGCGGCCGCGCACGTGAACAATCCGGTGCCGCCGCTGCCCGACTCCGTGGACCTGCAACTGCGGCAGTTCGTCATGTCGATGCTGGAGAAGGACCCGCGGGACCGCCCCGCGGACGCACTGGTGGTCGCACGCACGATGACCCGCATCGAGCGGCGGCTGCTCGACCAGCAGACCGCGGCGGCCGAGACCATGACATTGCCGCCGAACAGCCGCATTCCGCGCCGCGTGTTCAGCGCCCCGCATGCGGCGGAAACCATCTTTCGCATGTCATCGACCACAGGCGCCTCGCCCGTGGCATCCATCATCAACAACTGGGCCGGCGGCCGTGACGCCGACGAGCCCGCACACCGGAGGGAACACGCATGAGCAGCATGATGCCCGACTCGCTGGCACAGGGGCGTTACCAGCTTGGTCAGTCCATCGGCCATGGGGGCATGGCCGAAGTCTATGTGGCGCTTGACACCCGCCTCGGTCGCACCGTGGCGGTCAAGGTCATGCGTGCCGATTTCGCCAACGACCAGATCTTCCTCTCCCGGTTCCGCCGTGAGGCGCATGCCGTGGCGCAGATGAACAACCCGAACATCGTGAGCATCTACGATTCGGGCGAGGAGGACATCCCCACCGCCAACGGCGGCACCGAGCGCGTGCCCTACCTGGTGATGGAGTACGTCAAGGGCCAAACGCTGCGCGACATTATCAAGGTCAACGGGGCGCTGAGCCAGCGCGACGCCGAACAGGTGATGCTCGGCGTGCTGAACGCGCTGGAGTATTCGCACCGCATGGGCGTAATCCACCGCGATATCAAGCCCGGCAACATCATGATCTCCGAGCAGGGCGTGGTCAAGGTCATGGACTTCGGCATCGCCCGCGCCCTGGACGATTCCGCCGCCACGATGACCAAGTCGCAGGGCGTGGTCGGCACCGCGCAGTACCTCTCCCCGGAGCAGGCGCGCGGCGAGACCGTGGATATGCGCTCCGACCTGTATTCCGCCGGTTGCGTGCTCTATGAGATGTTGACCGGCCGACCGCCGTTCACCGGCGACTCCGCGGTGGCGATCGCCTACCAGCACGTCTCCGAGGTGGCGACGCCGCCGAGCGCCGTGGTGCCGGGCCTGCCGAAGATGTGGGATTCGATCTGCGCCAAGGCGATGGCCAAGGACCGTCAGAACCGGTATGCCACGGCGGCCGAGTTCAAGAACGACCTGCTGACCTTCATGAACGGCGGTGTGCCGGTGGCGGCCGCGTTCAACCCGCTGACCGATCTGACCAATATGAAGGCACGCCGGCAGGCCGAGCAGGATGCGGCCACGGTGGCGCTCAACCCGACCGCCGAGGGACAGGCCACGCAGGCGTTCAACCCGGTCACCGGCCAGTTCGAGCAGGTGACGCCGCAGACCGGCAAGACCCGGGCCGAGCAGCGCGCCGAGGCGGCCAAGGCCCGGCGCAAGCGCCAGATGATCATCGGCGGCGTGACTGCGGCGGTGGTGGCCGTGATCGCGATATTCTGCGTCTGGTGGTTCGCCCTGCGCACGCCGCCGGTCGAGATGGTCACCGTGCCCGAGCTGAGCGCCTCGCTGAACAAGACCGGCATCTGCCAGGCCATCGAGGACGCCGGACTGGTCTGCAAGACAGCCAAGGACACCAAATCCACGGAGAAGGAGGGCACGTTCACCCACGCCGATCCGGACAGCGGCACCTCGGTGCCCAAGGGGTCGACCGTGACTGTCTACTTCTCCGACGGCCCTGATTCCACCGACGTGCCGGACGTGTCCAACCGCTCGCAGGATGAGGCCCGGCAGATGCTGGAGGACGCCGGGTTCAAGGTGGCGTCCGCCACGCGCACCGAGGACAGCCCCAAGGTCGAACAGGACCGCGTCACACGCACCGACCCGGCCGCGGGCACCAGCGTTGACGAGGGCACATTGGTCACCCTGTACATCTCCTCGGGCAATACCACGGTTCCGGACGGTCTGGTGGGCCAGACCGAGGACCAGGTGCGGTCGATCCTGACCGGCGACTACAACTTCAGCATCACGCTGCAGTCCGAGTATTCCGACACCATCGCCGCCGGCTCGGTGACCCGCGTCGATCCCGGCTCCGGCTCGACCGTGGAGCAGCGCGCCAACATCAGCGTCTGGGTCTCGCTGGGCAAGGAGCAGGTCACGGTGCCGACCTTCTCCACCGGCTCGGACACGCTGGCCTCGGTGCGCCAACAGCTCGAAGGGCTCGGGTTCACGGTGAGTGTGAACGGCCCGGACGACGACACTGCCATTGTGACCGAGGTGTCCTCGATGGGCCAGCAGGTCGACAAGGGGTCCACGATCACCGTCACCACCAAGGCGTCATCGTCCACCGGCGACGATGACGACGACCCCGGCCACGGTCAGCAGCAGGGACAGCCGTAACGGCGGCGCAGTAGCGGCGATACGCCGCTGCGGATATGCGTAGGGCCTCCCGCGTCACGCGCGCGGGAGGCCCTTGGTTTTGAGTGACAGGCCCGGCTTCACCCGCATCACGTATACGAGGAGGCCCTATCTTCGTTACGTGGCCGTGTAGCCGGACACGTCCGTTCATCCGGCTATACGGCCACGTAGTTCGACATGTCGCGCAGGAACGGAATGTTCGCAGCCAGCCACGGGTATCCCCATTCCAGCAGCGCACCGGCCGCCGCAACCGCCAGCAGCAGCACCAACAGCCACCGGATCGGCATCACACCGGGCTGGTGCCGCAGCAGCCAGCCGTAGAAGCTGACGTCGGGACGCGGGCGGACCCCTTCGCGGATCTCGCGCAGCACCGGCCAGCGCCAGGCCACGGCCGCCGCGATGAACAGCACCACGTAGGCGATCAGCGCCGCGATCACCACCGGCTGCATCGACCCCAGCCGTTCGATGGGTGTCGGCTGCTCCGTGTTGACGAAACGCACGGCACCCGACTCGTCGGTGGTCGTCAGTTCGGCGGGCACGCCGTCGGAGACCTTGGCCCAGTAATCGAATTCGCCGTAGCTGATCCACCGATGCGTGGCGGTGGTGTACTTCGGCTCGCAGGTGGTCAGCGTGATCATCCGCTTGGTGGGGGCGGCACCGGGACTCTCCGGGTTCGCCGCAACGACCTCGGTGTGGTCCGGGGTCACGATCTCATACTCGGTGTAGTGGTACACGTACCAGTAATCCTGGGTGCGGATCACGATCGCATCGCCCGGCTGCAGTTTGTCGACGTCGCCCAGCGGTTGGCCGTAGCCGTTGCGATGGCCCGCCACGGCGAAGTTGCCGAGTTCCCCGGGCATCTGGCTGGTGGTGTAGTGCCCCATGCCATGCTTGTTCAGCTGTTCCAGCGTGGTGCCCTCCACGATGTTGCGCTCCCACTGGTCGCCGAAACGCGGAATGTAGATCTGCGCGATCAGATCGCCCTCCGCGGCCTGCTCCGGCTGCACCGGCGGATCGCCTTCCTGCTTCGGGGCCACCTTGGTCTGTTCGCCGTCGGTGGCGGGGCTCTCCCACGCCACGGACTGCCGTGCCTCCACCTGCTCGTGCTCGGCCTGTACACCCGTCCACCACATCTGCCAGACGATGTACAACGCGCACACCGCCGCCAGCGTGAACAGGATCTCCATCAGTACGCCGAGCACATTCCAAACCACTCCGTGACGGCGCTTGCCGGCGACGGCCGCCGCCCCCCGATGTGATGCGTGTCTCATTGCTCAACTCCTTCGGTTTCCGTCGCTGTCGCATACTGCAGCGGCTGCAGCAGGGCGGCCGCCTCGTCAAATTGCAGGTCGTCCTTCGTCTCCACCTTCCAGCCCAACCCGAACGCGCCGACGTATTCGCGGTAGGTCCGCACCGCCTCCGACTCGTCCAGCGCCGCCAGCATCTTATCCACCGGGCCGATCGCCGACACCGTGTACGGCGGGGAGTACTGCTTGCCCTGCAACAGCAGCACGTTGCCGGAGCAGATCACCGCCGAGCTGAACAGCACACGCTGGTCCTGGATCATCATCGACTCGGCACCGCCCGCCCACAAGGCGTTGACCACGGCTTCGATATCCTGCTGATGCACCACATAATCGTTGATATTGGTGGCCGAGCCGGAACTGTCCACAGCCGTTTCCCATAACGGCGAATCATCGAGCGTCACCGTGACCCCCGGACCGTGTACGGCGGGCAACGTGGTGCCGGAACCGGCCTCCTCGGAATCGGAGGACGGGGTTCCCACCAGATCGTTCAATGCGGCCAGGCGCGAGCTCAGATCATCGACCTCGGTGCGCAACTTATCGGCCTGCTCCACGCGCTGTTCGACCAGATCGGCGGTATCCGCCGTCACCAGCGTGGTCCGGTTCACCCGCAGGTTGGTCATCAATAGATAGCCGGTCAACGCCACCACAAGGAATACGGCCACTCCCCCGGCCCAAGACCGCCGGGCACCGTGTCTGCCCCCATGCCGTGCCATCTGTCCTCCAGCCCAAGGTTTTCGTGCGCCTGTTGGCCGCTTTCGAGTCTACCCACTATTATGACTTTTAGCCTATTGAATGGAGACTATGCTGATGGCTGACGAAGAGTTGCACGAAACCAACGCGCAAGACCAGGAAGACTGGCAGAACCAGGCCCAGACCACCGACGAAGCCGCCGAGACCACCGAGGCTCCGGCAGCGGACAGGACCGCCGCGGCCGAAGACGCGCCGGCGGACGAAACCGCTGACGAGGACGAGGACTACGGCATTCCGATGGACAAGGTGGAGGCCGTGCTCAACGCCACCGCCGACAAGGCTTCGCTGACCCCGCAGATGCAGCGGATGATGCAGCGTCAGGCGGAGAACACCCGCCGCGTGGAGGAGTCCATCAAGGGCACCAAGTCCAACCCGCGCTGGTTCGTGCCGCTGTTCTGCACGTTCATGATCATCGGCCTGGTCTGGGCCGTGGTCTACTACCTGACCGGCAACTACCCGATTCCGGGCATCGACGCGTGGAATCTGGCCATTGCGCTGGGCATCATCCTCATCGGATTCCTGATGACGATGTGGTGGCGCTAGGCGCCGCTGTCCGCCCCTGTTAGCCGGGGCGGTATTGCTGGGGCCGGTGTCTTCGGACGCCGGCCCTTACGCGTATTGCCGGAGTGTCTCAACCGGCTATTCCCGTCTCAGCTGAAGAATCCGTGGCTGGAGGCGCGACCACGGTCCATCTGCCGTTGCGCGTCGATGTACGCCTGACGCAACTCCGGATCGCTTTCCTCCTGCGCGTGCTTATCCATACGCCTGCGCAGGCTGAAACCCCACGATATGGCAACGCACAACACCACAACAACCACAACGATTACTATCCCCATTGTGCCCCTCCCGAAGAACATTGCTTGCACACAGCCTGATACACGCTGCAGGTTCCATGCTAGTGCCAGTCCGCCCACGGGAATGGGCATAACATCCACATACCGGAACGCTCACGTTGCGAACACCCCGGAATGGAATGCGAGAAAGAAACCTATCATATATACCGGTATGAATCTCATGAGGGGCGGGCAATATCGTGAAAGTTCCAAGCACACGGACTGATTGCACATGGCACACCACACGTGTGGTCGATCGTCCCGAAGCGGAACCTGATTGGAGCGCCAGATGAACGTGCAGCATGGTGGGGTCAGCGCACAGGGACTGTGGAGGACACGAGGGTACCCGACATGGTTCACGGCGGACACCGCCACGGCGGTTGGCGTCGCGCTACGTACCCTTGCCATAACCCTGCTCGGCTACCATATCTCAGGTTCCACGGTCACCGCCGGATGGATCGGATCGGCCTCGATGGTCGCCCAGCAGGTGTGCAGCGTATTCGGCGGCACGTTCGTTGACCGCCACAGCCGTCGGACCCTGATCATCGTCAACGCCTTGGCCGGCGTGCTCTGCTGGGGAACGGTCTTCGTCCTGCTCGGTCTCAATCTCATGTCGGTGCCGACGCTGCTGGTGATCTCCACGGCGTCCTCGGCGATCAACGGTTTTCTGGGCAGCGCCACGGACGCCGCGCTGAAGGAGATCATCGCCATCACGGACTATCCCAAGGCGCGTAGCCTCAACGAAGGACGTGACGCGATGGTGAATATGTCCGGCAGTCCCATCAGCGGCTTCCTGTACGGGATATACCCGTGGCTGCCGTTTCTGCTGTCCGCCCTCGCGTATGCCATAGCCGGCGTGGCCGCCACACGGCTCCCGAAACACGAAGCGCCTCACGATGAAGCCGGCAACAGCTTCATCCGCGCATTCACGGAGGGATGGAGCTGGACGTTCCGCAAACCCCTGCTCGTCATCAGCGTCGCCGCCATCAGCGTGCTGAATTTCGGCATCAACGGCATCCAATACGCCATCCAGCTGCATCTGGCCTCAGCAGGCACAAACGCCACCTACATCGGATTCATCAGCACCGGCGTGTTTCTTTCCATGTTCGTCGGCGCATTGGTGTCCAGCCGGCTCAGCACACGGGCACCGGTCGGTCTCACCACCTGTAGCGCGTTCGCATTCGTCTGCATCGCCATGTTGCCGATGGTGTTCACCCACAACTATTGGGGGATTCTGATCAGCAACTCCGTGGCATGCTTCCCATTCCCGATCGTCAACGCTTTGCTTCTGGGATTCATCTTCGCCAAGGCACCCGAATCGATGCAGGGCAGGGTCTCGGTGGCGCTGACCGTACCGTGCAACATCCTGACGGCGTTCTGCAGCGCCGCTGCGGGAAGTCTGCTGGCACGGTGGGGGTTCTCCGTCGCCGTCATCGTCTTTCTGACGCTGATGGCATTGAGCGCCATCGCGATATGGGTCTATCCACCGATCAGACGCATCCCCAAGGCGAGCGACTGGGATAAGATCTCGTTATAAGCCGGCCGTGCCCGGTTGGAGGCGCCGCTACCGTTGCAGCCGGGGCGGCACCACTGATTTCATGTGCGTACGCAGTGAGACACCACCATCCTGAGGCGTGCCACGCAGAGACCAGAAGAACCGATATATGTAGCGTTTTTCATTCGATTGAGTATTTTTGCTCAGTCATTGAGTATTTTTACTCAACAACTGAGCAAAAATACTCACTGTGCCTTCGATAAGCAGACTGCGATAAACAACACCGGTGTAGTTTTCCACAATCTGTGGATATCCATGTGGATAAGTTGGGGATAGTGTGGGTATAACCGGTGGATAATGTCCCAAGTTATCCACAAAGTTATACACAAATCCACCAATATCAACGGTCTCACCGTGTGGAGAAGTGTGGACAGAGTTATCCACAATCCACCATGTTCCGTTGTGTGCATGTGGGTGCCGCGCATGCCGCCCACATGACGCCGATTACAATACTGCTCGTGGAAATCAGCCAGCAAACCCGTGAGTTCATCCGCAACCACCGCACGGACGATGTGCGGGATCTCGCGCTGCACGCCAAGCGCACACCGGACCTCGATCTGCCGTGGGCCCTGGATCAGATCGCGGGTTGGCAGACGGCTCGGTCCAAACTGCCCCGATGGGCGGATACCGACGGCATCATCTACCCTCCCCACCTGTCGATGGAGCAATGTTCATCGGAACCGACCGCCCGCTACAAAGCCGAGCTGGCGGCGCGGCTCATGGCATCGGACGGAGCCCCCGCGCAGTCCGATGCCACAGCACATGCCCAGTCCGAACAATCCGACGAACCCACGGTACCCACGACGACCACCGACACTGCCGCCCCCGCCCCACGTCGTGGTCGACTGATCGACCTGACCGGCGGGTTCGGCGTCGACTTCTCCGTCATGGCGCGGGACTTCGCCCAAGCCGTGTACGTGGAGCGGCAACCGGATCTGTGCGCCATCGCCCGCCACAACCTCGATCTGCTGGGACTGGGCGACGCACAGGTCGTCAACGCCGACGCCGCCTCGTTCCTGGCGACGGCGGACCGCGCGGACATCATCGTCATCGACCCCGCAAGGAGGGATGAGCACGGCGGCCGCACATTCGCCATCGCCGACTGCACACCCGACATCCTGGGCATGCTGGACCTGTTGACCGCCAAGGCCGGGCATGTGCTGGTCAAGCTCTCCCCGATGCTGGACTGGCACAAGGCCGTGGAGGATTGCCGGGGCACGGTGCAGGAGGTTCACATCGTTGCGGTGGCGAACGAATGCAAGGAGCTGCTACTGGTGCTGCGTGGGCGGCCAGATGCGGTGCCCGTCGAGGATGCGCCGGTGACGGTCCACTGCGTCAACATCACCGCACGGGGCACGGAACGGTTCACGGTTATGGCCGATGCCGCGGGAGTCCATGCCGTCGGCACCGCCCGGCACCCGGATGATGCTGCGACCTGCGCAGCAAATGCCGAATCGGTCAACGCCAATGCGGTCTGCACCGATTCCACAGATGGCGAACCTGTCGCGGAAGGCGGGCCGACCGGCAACGCGGTTGGTAATCCGGGGAACCATGCGGATGACGGATTGCCGTTCCGCTATCTGTACGAGCCGAACGCGGCGATGATGAAGGCCGGATGCTTCGCCGCCCTGTCGTCGGCGTTCGGAGTGCCGCAATTGGCGACGAACAGTCACCTGTTCGTTTCGGATACGCCGGTGGAGGGGTTCCCGGGGCGGGCGTTCCGGGTGGCCACAGTCATGACGATGGGCAAGAAGGACCTCAAGCGCGGGCTGTCCGGGCTGACGCACGCCAACATCGCCACGCGCAACTTCCCGATGTCGGTCAGCCAGCTGCGCGGCAGACTCAAACTTCAAGACGGCGGAGACGCCTACCTGTTCGCCACCACCGACCGCGACGACAGACGCATCATCATCCGCGCCACACACCTGTGATCAGCCGCGTCCGCCGAGCCGCCGGCTACTTCGTCGGCTGCATAACGTACGCAGCCAACCGTGACCGCCGCGCCGTCAACCGATTCCCGGCCCTCAACCTGCATGCGGCGAATCCCGCACCCGCAAGCCGGCGTCCCGCACCAGTATGATGCGGGACGCCAGGGTTCATCAGAACAGCCGGAGCATCCAGCCGATGGGGTTGCCCAGATCACACAGCAGGATCACCACCACCATCAGCACGAACACGGCCGCGCCATACACCGCCGAACGGTAGGCCAGGCTCTTGCCGCGCAGCGCATGCAGGCCGGAGACCAGCAGCCAGGTGAACAGCGCTCCGACCAGGAAGCCGCCCACATGCGCCTGCCAGGCCACGTTGCGGACCACCACCGGCATCAGGAAGTTGATGACCATCCACACCAGCATGGAGGTGATGTCCGCCCCCACACGGCGGTAGACGATCAGCACCGCCGCGAACAGGCCGAACAGCGCGCCGGAAGCGCCGTAGGCGGCCGTGAACCATCCGGCCTGGCCCGGGGCCAGCGCGCCCCACAGCATCATGCCCATGCCGCCGCCGATGCCGGAGAGCATGTACAGCGCCAGGAACGGCCAATGCCCCATCAGACGTTCCAGCATCGGGCCCACCGACCACAGCGTCAGCATGTTGAACAGGATGTGCAGGATCGAGGTCGGCTGGTGCAGGAACATCGAGGTGATGAACGTCCATGGACGGCTCACGGCCAGCATCGGCTGGATCGCGCCGAAGTTCACCAGCGCGTTCAACGCGGACGGCGACACGATCGACAACAGCAGTTCGATCAGCCAGATGGCGATGCAGATGATCGCGATCGCCGCACAGAATACCGGGCCATTGTCACGCCAATGGTAGCGGATCGCACGTTTGGAGAACATGTCGCGCAGGGTCGGCGACTCGGGAAACAGACTGAAACGACGGTATGCCATGGCATCCACTCTAGCGGGCGGTCGGATTACCGTTCCGCCGCCGCCACACCGCCGGTGCCGCATTGCGGAAATCCACCCAATCGTTACAAACCTCGCCGTATGATGGATAGCAGAGTTGGCTTGGATGAGCAGGCCACATGTACGGAAAGGAGGCCGCTATGGAGCGTAAGTCGTCCAGCGGTTGGAAGTTCTTCGCGTTGCTGTTCGGTGCATTGCTTGCCGCAGTCGTCGGCCTGTACATCTACAAGCAGCAGAATCCGGATTATGATCCGTGGGAGGAACCGTGGGAGAACAGCTCCTCGCCCGTTGATCTGGGCCTGGCCAAGGAAGCCGCCACCGAGACGCCGGCTGTCGAGGCCGAGGAAGCCGAAGCCGAGGAGACTCCGGAAGAGGCCTGATCGGGGTTCCATCCGCAATATGGACTTGATAAGGTCCGTCCCTTCACAGGGGCGGACCTTTTCGTTGTGTCCGGAACCGCCCAGCGGCAATACGGCACGATATAAGTTGGGACCCGCACCTGCTGGTGCGGGCCCCGTTGCAGTTCAACGCTCAGTGAGCGGACACTTCGTCAGTCGGCGAGCGGGCCGGTGTGCCAGATGCGCTCGAGGTAATCCTCAATCGAGCGGTCCGAGCTGAAGTAGCCGGAGTTCGCCACGTTGATGAGGGCCTTGCGGTGCCATTCGAGCGGGGTGCGGTACAGGGCCTCGATGTCGGACTGGATGGCGGTGTAGGAGTCGAAGTCGGCCAGGGTCATGAAGTAGTCCTTGGTCAGCCAGTCGGCAACGAGCGGCGCGAAGGTGTTGCGGTCGCCGTTGGAGAAGGTGCCGTTGGAGATCATGTCGATGGCCTGCTTCAGGCGCGGGTTGGCCTCGTAGTAGGCGGCCGGACCGTAGCCCTTGGCGTAGAGCTCCTCCACCTCGTCCACGGTCATGCCGAAGAGGAAGAAGTTCTCGGCGCCGACGCGTTCGCGGATCTCCACGTTCGCGCCGTCGAGCGTGCCGACGGTCAGCGCGCCGTTGAGGGCGAACTTCATGTTGCCGGTGCCGGAGGCCTCCTTGCCAGCCTGCGAGATCTGCTCGTCCAGGTCGGTGGCCGGGATCAGGTGCTGGGCCAGACGCACGTTGTAGTTCCACGGGAAGAACACGTTGAGCTTGCCCTTGACGTCCGGATCGTTGTTGACCACGCGGGCCACGTTGTTGATCAGCTGGATCGTCAGCTTGGCCATGTAGTAGCCCGGGGCGGACTTGGCGCCGAAGATCACGGTGCGCGGCATGACATCGTCGGCGGACATGTTGCCGTTCTTGATGTCCGCGTAGCGGGCGATCAGGGCCAGAATCTTCAGGCTCTGACGCTTGTACTCGTGCAGACGCTTGATCATGGAGTTGAACATGGTGTCCGGGTTCATGTCGAAGCCGTACTGACGCTTGGCGTAGTTGGCGAAGCTCACCTTGTTGGCGTGCTTGACCTCGGCGAACTTCTTGACGAACTCGTCATCCTGCGCCAGCGGTTCGAGGCCCTTGAGCAGCTCCAGGTCGCTCAGCCACTTGTCGGTGCCCAGGCCCTCGGTGATCAGGTCGGACAGGCGCGGGTTGGCCAGCTTGATGAAGCGGCGGGGGGTCACGCCGTTGGTCACGTTCGTGAACTTCTCACCGTACAGGTCGGAGAAGTCCTTGAGCGTGATGTCCTTGAGCAGCTGCGAGTGCAGTTCGGCCACGCCGTTGACGTGCGAGCCGCCGGCCACGGCCAGGTAGGCCATGCGCACCTGCGGGTCGTCACCCTCGGTGACGATGCGCATGCGCTCGATCTTGGCCTTGTCGCGGGTCTTGCCGGCAATCTCGTTCAGGAAGTGGTCGTTGATCTGGTAGATGATCTCCAGATGACGCGGCAGCAGCTCGCCGATCAGGTTGGCCGGCCACACCTCAAGCGCCTCCGGCAGCAGCGTGTGGCAGGTGTAGTTGAACGTGCGGGTGGTGATGTCCCACGCGGTATCCCAGTCGTAGCCGTACTCGTCGATCAGCACGCGCATGAGCTCGGGGATGCCGATGACCGGGTGCGTGTCGTTGAGCTGGAAGGTGATCTTGTCCGGGAAGGTGGTCAGGTCCGGCTTGTCCTGGCCCGGGTAGAACACGCGGATCGCGTCGTGGATGGACGCGGACACGAAGAAGTACTGCTGCTGCAGGCGCAGGCGCTTGCCCTGCGGCGTGGAATCCTCCGGGTACAGGATCTTGGAGATGTTCTCGGCGTCGACCTGCGGGCGGACGGCGTTGAGATAGTCGGAACGGTTGAAGGTGAGCAGGTCGAACTCGTCGTAGCTCTTGGCGGTCCACAGGCGCAGCGTGTTCACACGGCCCGAGGCGTAGCCCGGCACCATGTAGTCGACCGGCACAGCGCGCACGCAGGTGGCCGGGTGCCACACGCGCTTGCCGTCCTCGTCGGCCACGTAGCCGCCGAAGTCCACGCGCTGCGAACGGTTGTAGTCCACATGGCCCCACGGCTCCTCGTTGGCCAGCCAGTACTCCGGGTTCTCGATCTGCTGGCCCTGCTCGTTGAAGGACTGCTTGAAGATGCCGTACTGGTACTGGATGCCGTAGCCGAATGCCGGCACGCCCAGCGAGGCCAGCGAGTCGATGAAGCAGGCGGCCAGACGGCCCAGGCCACCGTTGCCGAGCGCGGGCTCGTACTCGGCATCGACGACGTCCTGGTAATCGAAGCCGAGCTGCTCGACGGCCTCGTCGAACTGCTCGGTCAGGCCGGCGTTGAGCAGCGCGTTGCGCAGCTGCTTGCCCATCAGGAACTCGGCGCTCAGGTAACCGACGGCCTTGGTGTTGCCGTTGACCATGTCCTGCTGCGTCTTCATCCAGGAATCCATGAGATGACGGCGCACTGCGGTGGAGGCGGCGACGTACACGTCGGCCGGCGTGGCCTGCTCAACGGTCACGCCCTGCGTGTACTTGAGCTGCTCGCGGATCTCATCCGCGAACTCCGCAGTCGTGATGGGGGACTTCGGTGCGGTAATTTCAGTCATTATCTGACTCCCTCTGACGGATAACACTCCGAGAAACATTATGCCTTGAGTCAGCCCGTTCCGTCCTTCCGCAACATGAACGGCGCATGACTTCTTGCATACGTTTTCATCCCCGAGCCTATCACGACCCCTACAGAAAAAACGACGGCCCGAAACCCGCCCGAACCGCCTCCATTGCCGCCAAAACGAGGGATGTGGCGGGTGTTATCGCTCACACTCTACCCGATATGGCGAGATTCCAGATTGGATAGAATCCGAAAGCCCGAAACATTTCAATGGGCGTCAACGGTCATCAGCCCGAGAGACAATACTTGCCATGGCAGTGATACGGGAACAGGATCTGGACAAGGGACGGGCGGCGTTCGCCCAGTGGCGCGACGCAGCGGAGAGCATGCTCGACGATGCGGGGACGCAGGCATCAGCGACGGCGTTCCGGCTCGCATTGAAACCGAACCTGCCGCGCCCGGTATGGGCGATGGCGGTGCGCTATTCGCTGCACCTGCTGGAACGCAAGGCGCCCGGCCCCGGCGTGGAGGTGCGCGTGGCCCCGTGGGGCGCGATCAAGATCCTCGACGGCCCGGCCTCCGACCCGCATAACCTGACCCCGCCAGACGTCATCGAACTCGACCCGGAGGTATGGCTGCGCCTGGCCACGGGCGTCACCACATGGGATGAGGAGAAGACGGCCGGACGCATCAGCGCCGTCGGCGAACGCGACGACCTGAGCGACCTACTGCCACTGATATAAGCGCCCCTCACACCCCAATTCTTCCCCAACATGCCCGGCTTCTCCGGACTCTGACACTTTTGTGACTCTGATACTTTCAGAAAGTGGCGGAATAAAGCCATTCCGAGGAATAGATCACGGTCACAAAGTGTCAGAGTCCGAAAAAGTCGGGCGCGTCTTGAGGCCGGCGAGAACGGTTGTTGAGGCCGAGCGGGGAATTCCTTACTTGCCGGCGGCGGGCTTCGGCTTGAGCGCGCTCGGCATCGGCATCGGGATGGGGCGCGGCTTCGGCACGGCCTTCACCGCGGGCATCTCTCCGCTTGTGGCCTTGGCGGCGGCTTCGGCGGCCCACTTGGCGTACTCGTCCAGATCGTCGTCAACCGGTGCGGGGGGTTCCCCGTCGTACGCATCATCGGCGTCGTCGTCCACATCATGGACGTACTGGACTTCCTCATGGGAGAACGGGTCGACCGAACCGGTGCCCGGCTCCTGCGCACTGAGCTCCTTGGCGAGCTCGTCGTAATCGGTGTCAGTGGTCAGATACTTGAGCTTTCGGGCTATCTTCTGCTGTTTTGCCTTCTGTCGTCCGCGGCCCATCTGACCCCCTGAGGATTACTGTGTGTTCAATTCATCACATTAGAGCGTACCACTAGTTTTCCCCTTTCGTTGTCGGCTCAGCCTTTTACGATGAAAAACAGCCGAAAACCGGACTATTGCAAGGGATGCGAAGATGACGAACGAGACAGTGGAACCCGAGATCACCGCGGCCGGCAATGAGGTGAGCGCCAGCTTCCTCGCCGCCAAGAAGCGTTCGGATGAGACGATGGCCGCGCTGGAGGCCAACCCGGGCAAGTTCACGATGCTGACCGGCGACCGTCCGACCGGACGTCTGCACCTGGGCCACTACTTCGGTTCGATCCGCGAGCGCGTGGCCATGCAGGAGCGCGGTGTGAACACGAACATCATCATCGCGGACTATCAGGTCATCACCGACCGCGACACCACCGAGCACATCGACGACAACGTGCTCAACCTGGTGCTTGACTACATGGCCGCCGGCATCGACCCAACCAAGACCATGATCTTCACGCATTCCGCGGTGCCGGCCGAGAACCAGCTCATGCTGCCGTTCCTCTCGCTGGTCACCGAGGCGGAGCTGCACCGCAACCCGACCGTCAAGTCGGAGATGGAGGCCTCCGGCCACGCGCTGACCGGCCTGCTGCTGACCTACCCGGTGCATCAGGCATGCGACATCCTGTTCTGTAAGGCCAACGTGGTGCCGATCGGCAAGGACAACCTGCCGCATGTGGAGATCACCCGCACCATCGCCCGCCGGTTCAACGAGCGTTACGCCAAGAAGCATCCGGTGTTCCCGGAGCCGGCCGCCATCCTGTCCGAGGCGCCGGAGATCCCGGGCCTGGACGGCCGCAAGATGAGCAAGTCGTACGGCAACTCGATCATGCTGGGCGCCACCGCCGAGGAGACGGCCAAGCTGATCAAGAAGAGCCCGACCGATTCCGAGCGCCGCATCACCTTCGACCCGATCAACCGTCCGCAGGTCTCCGCCCTGCTGACCACCGCCGGTCTGGTGACCGGCCGCGACCCGCAGGAAATCGCCGAGGAGATCGGCGACGCCGGCGCCGGCGCGCTGAAGAAGTACGTCACGGAGTCGGTGAACGAGTTCCTGGCCCCGCACCGCGAGCGCCGCGCCGAGCTGGCCAAGGATATGGACGCGATCCGCGACATCCTGCATGACGGCAACAAGCGCGCGAACGCAATCGCCGAGGAGACCCTTGACGAGGTGCGCGCCGCCATGGGCATGAAGTACTGATTTCAGTTCTGATTTTCATCGCATTGCTGGTCGCAAAGCTTGTCCATGCGCGACCAGCATTGCGTTTACCATACGATGCAGGTACCCCTTTCCAGCTACCGCAACGCTATAAACCGCCTGTTGGAATTATTGGCCACGCCCAAGGACTACATATTTTCAATAATCTTTCATTTCGTAGTCCCTTAAGCTATAGTGAATCGTATGACACGATTCCTTACCGCACAGGAGGCGGCCAAGCTTATCGGAGTTTCCGCTTCCGCCGTGACCAGACTGGCGAACACAGACATGTTACGCTACGAAACGATAGGGACACGGCGGATTTTCTCCGTGCAGGATGTCAACGATTACCTCGCGAACGCAAACCTGAGAATCGCGCCACAAGATCATGAACGTCGCAGCAAGACCGCATCAAAGTATATTGCATTGTCGTTTTTCAGCGGAGCCGGCGGCCTGGATCTGGGTATGGAACGCGCCGGATTTCCCCCCATACTCTATTGCGAGAACAATCGCGAATGCCGCATGACCATCGACGCGAATCGGCCTGATGCGGCACTGCTTGGCGATATCACGCGCGCTTCCGCCTCAGACGTTCGGCGCATGGCTAAATTGGACGACGACCAAGACATTGACGTGATGTTCGGCGGCCCTCCCTGCCAGGCTTTTTCCACGGCAGGTGCCAGACGTGCGTTCAATGACGCGCGGGGAAATGTATTCCTGAAGTTTCTGGATCTAGCCACGGAATTACGGCCGCGCTATCTTGTCATCGAGAATGTTCGCGGACTGTTGTCCACAGCATATCCCACACATCCACAGGGCACACCGGTTCGCGGCGGGGCCATGCGCATCATCCTTGACCGCCTCGATCGGATGGGATACTCCACGTCGTTCAACCTGTACAACGCCGCCAACTTCGGCGCGCCGCAGATTCGCGAACGCGTGGTAATCATCGCCAAACGAGAAGGCGAACGTTGCGCATGGCTTACGCCAACCCATAGCGATGATTCACAATGGCATCTACCGCCGTGGGTAACGTTCGCCGACGCAGTCGGGGACATCGAGGACAAACCACAGCATCACACTGAGTTCCCGCCCAAACGTCTGAAATATTTCCGGATGCTCCAGGAAGGCCAACACTGGAACTCGCTCCCGAAAGACCTACAACGGGATGCACTCGGCAAAGCCTACGACCTCGGCGGAGGCAAAACCGGGTTCTACCGGAGGATAGCGTTCAATCGTCCTTGTCCGACACTGGTCACGTCGCCGACCATGCCTGCGACCGACTTGTGCCACCCCACGGAGAATCGCCCACTCTCCGTTGAAGAATACAAACGAGTGCAAGGCTTCCCGGACGATTGGTGGATTGCGGGATCAATCTCAGACCAGTATCGACAAATCGGCAATGCAGTGCCGGTTATGTTGGGCGCTGCGATCGGACAAGCAATCCGTGACGACATGAACGGCGCTCAAGCCTCCAATCAATGGATCAATTTCCCCTATTCACGCTATTCACACACCAGCGACCGAACATGGGATTTTGCGTAAATCATATGCGGACGGAATCGCATCCACTATTGTCACCGCTTTCTACGCTGACGGTACTTGCGATTCCGTTCCTCGTTGAGACGTTCCGAAAGCGTTACAACATCATCGATGCCGGTTCCCAGATCCCGTTCCCGCAATGCATGAAGCAATTCCGTCTGCAAACGAATAATCGTACGTTCGCGTGCGATCTTCACGGTTTCCGTCTCCAAGGCAGAGAGCGGCTGCAGAAGACCATATTGAGAATCAACGCCACATAGCCACCGCCACATAGCCGCCCCAGACAGATACCGGTATTCAAAACCATCCAGGTCACGATTTTCGCGTACGACATCAGAGGCCGTGAACGTTCTTACCTCATCCACACTTTTCCAATCACGGGTGATGCATAGCGCCGCTTTCACAGGCTGCGCCGAAGCCCTGCGACGTCCGGCTATCTCCGACATGCGTTGGCGTAAACCTCGCAATTCCTGTGGAAATGAGGACGAATTGGTGGTGTTGGCCTGAGCTTTTAACTCGCAGACATACACGGCTCCATCGCGCACTGTGGTTAAATCACCGGAATCGATGGTATCCGCCGAAATTGCAGCAATGACTTTCTGCCACATACTTCCGATCATGGTTTCCTCCGAAGAGGATTCCAACGCATGGAACGCTTCCACCACATATTCTTCAGCGGTTGTCACACCCCGTGCGGCGAAGATGGCAAAGTCTTTGCCGAGAAGCTGCCTATACGAGCACTGGGAATACCACTCAAGTCGTCTATCAATATATTCAGCAATGCTCTGGCGGACACGATCTTCACGCGATGTCGCCATGCTCAAAGAATCATCACCCATGACACCATTCTATGCCTTATTCGATGAAACACCACGAATCGATCGATGAATGGGTACGAGATGCGCCAACGTATGTTGCAGCATGCGTTTGGTTGCGGATCCGCAACCAAACGCAGAGCAGAATCTTCCGTACCAGCACGGATACCATCGTGAGGCTGGCGTTGTCAACATCCGACTACAATCATTGCTGTTGAATCAGATAGCAACCTTCCACGCATCCAAGTCGCGGATACGGTCGAGATCATGGGTGGCCACGATGACGGTTTTCCCGCTCTCCGCCAGCCGGGTCAGCAATGAGAAAACCAGATCGGCGTTATGCTCGTCCAGCTCACTCGTCGGTTCATCAAACAGATACAGGCTCCGGTCAAGGATCATCGCGCCGTACACGGCCAGCAGCCGACGTTCCCCGCCCGACAATGCATCAACGATGCTGTGACGCAACCCGCGCAGTCGTTGCGATAGCGCATCGTACCCTCGGGCAGCCGCGCCGGCGTGCAGCCGGTACAGTGCCAGCATCTCCTCAACATGGATACCATCCAAGAAGGCTGGATGCTGCATCTGGTAGGCAACGCACTCGGCCGGGGGCAGACCTGCGGCATGTACATCTGCCGCGTCCGTCTCGGTGCCTGCCAATATGTTAAGCAACGAGGTCTTGCCCGCACCATTGTTACCCACGAGAATATTCAGCCGATGATCCGCAAAGGCAAACGTGTCATCATCAAAAACAATGTGGTCGCGGAAAGCCAAGTTACAATGCTCCAGCTTCATAGTCCCTCCCTGAATACTATGACTCTTCTGTTCACTGTGTCGGCAGCATCCTGGAATTCACGAATCTGGCAGCGATTCCGCCGATTACGCAATACAACAGCGCTCCCAGCACTAGAGCGGCAATCGATGCAATTGGAATGGTCATGTCATGTGCTCCCATGTATGCCATTGCATAGGTCTGCAATGCGTAGCGCATGGGATTGCAAACGGTCAGTATTGCATTCATACCCGAACCGCCGCCAATCCCTCCTGCGGTGCACCACATCGCCAGCAGCAGCATGGAACCCCACACTGAAATGGTCGTAATGGAAAACCTGGGAATCAGGAACAGTACGGCAACACATGACAGTAACGCGACGAGCCACATCGTCGCCCCGATCAACAGCACCGCATCAAGCCCGGAGCAATAACCGGTAGCGCTGCAAAATATCGCGAAGATAGCGCCACTTGCCGAGGTTTGAGCAGCGCCGGCAAGTACGGCGGCGAACAACGGCTCGCACCGTGCCCCGCACATATAAGACACCTGCACCAATACACCGGATTCCCGTATCTGCGCCCAGCGAAGAATCAGATTGTTCAATATGCCCGTTACCACAACATAGCTTTCAAAGAACATCGCTGCCTCGGCACCTGACTCAGGGCTGACTGGGGCCCGTAACCCGTACGTCACCGCGAACAACACAATCGGCACTGCCAGTGTCAGTATCCAAGGCACCAAGTGTCTCATTTGCGAGCGAAGGAAAACGAACGATACTGTGCATGTCTTTCTTAGCACATTGCCTCCTGCTGCTGCGTCTTGTGGCCATTGCCGCTCATAAGTTTTGAGGCTTTCGCGCACGCGGACCAGCCCTTGCCCGCCCACGGCAGGCATTTGTCTTACATACCGGATAAGGCTGTTCTCATGACGAGAACGACTATTGCCGTGGGGGTTGTGGACAACGATCGACTTTCGTTGGAGATGCTGAAACGCATTGTCCTGCAGCAGCCGATTTTCACCCTCAAGTGGGCTGTGTCAGACTCAGCCGTGGCGATTCAATCCTGCCTGGATACGGCGAGCCGTCCCGATGTGCTTCTGACCGATATGGCGCTTGATGGCATGAGCGGTGCGGAACTGTGCAAACTCGTACACCAGATGGCCCCCTCGGTACGGTTTGTCGGCGTCACGGCGTTCCCCCAAACGCCGACGTCATCTTCCGCTGCACAGCGTCCGTTCGGCATCGTAGCCAAGGACAACTTCCGGGCGATACCGGCAGCCATCGTGAACGCGATGCGCCCGATCCCCGACCAAGCCGGCAGCAATGGCGACAGTGGCGACAATGCCAAGGGCGACGTCAACGCCGAGACGCATACTCGCGTCACAGTCCCGGCCACGCCGCGATTATCCAGAAGAGAATTGGAGACCCTACGGTATTACGCACAAGGTCTGAGCACCAACGACATCACCGACCTCATGCAGACATCCAAGGGAACGCTCCGGTCGTACGAAGAACGCGCCCTTGCCAAGCTTCATGCCCGGAATCGAACCGAGGCCGTGGCCATCTGCGAACGGCTTCACCTGTTCGGGTGATCGCCGATGCATAAACGTCTCGCTTCCCTCAAACAGCGCGTATCCGCGCGAACGTCGCTGTTCCTGCTCGCGACGTTACCCCTGCTGTTATATGTCGCCATTCGTCATGCCGAGATGAGTGGCACAGCCATCGTCGTTTCCATCCTGATCTGCGTGTTCGCTGTACTGCTGGGTATGTACGGTCCTCACGTGACCTGGATCCTCATTGCAATCGCCGGCATCGCAATGATCGCCAGGATTCCCCTACCGGACTACGCCTCGATTCCGATTATCGCCGGTATCGCCTATCTAGCGGTGGCTTCCTTCCGGAGGGGAATCGCCGCGGGCATCGCATTACTCACATTGAATTGTCTCGCAGACTGGATCAACACCGGTCGTGTCGATTACACCCGAGCCCAATCGGTCCTCGCTGCCATCTGCATCGCACTGCTCATCGAGGAGGTCTGGCACCGCCAACTCGCTAACAGTCAGCGGGAGCATCAGAAGGAACTGCAACAGCAGCATGCCCGCAATGCCAGAATCGCATCCCAACTGCATAACTCGGTATGCAACGATCTGGTCTATATCTCATACGTCGTACAGAGCCAAGCTTCATCATCCAATGGGGAGATTGCCCGAGTCGCCCAAGACGCATTGGAGAAGACCCGTACCGCCGTCCGGTTGCTCGATGGCGTAACGCCCGCCGACTCCCAGCCCGCCACAGACACAATGCGGTCTCCACGTTCCGCCGCGCCCGACGCCGACAATGCGGCATGTCTGGCACGGGTGGAAGCCTGCTGCCGCCAATACGACCGACAGTTGCACGAACTCGGGTTCCAGGGAACCAGCAGCATCCACCACGGACCTGATGCCATCCTCGGCGAGCAGCAAGCCGACCTGCTCAACGAACTCGTACCGGAGCTATACGGCAATATCATGAAATACGGGGACCCACAGCGCGGATACTTCCTGCACATCACCATTGATGATCACATCGCCGTCACCGCGGTGAACGGCATCGACGGCGCATCCACACATCCGCAAGATGCCTCGCTCCACACCGGCCTCAAACGCATCAGACAACAAATCTCCGATGCCAGGGGGGATATCGAGGTGCAGCACACCGATTCGCAGTGGATCGTCCGTATCCGAATCCCCAATGCTGCGGATTCGGTGATTGATCGATGAACGGGCACGAGACGCACTGCTGTGTGCTGCAGTATGCATTGGGTTGCTGATTCGCAACCAAACACATACTGCAACGCACACTCATCCTCCCGTGCCAGCACGGAAGCGCACGCTCGCCGTCAGCCTGCGAAGATAATCTCCCTGCCCACCGATGTGGCGTTCTTTATATAAAGAATCAACCGATTTCATCAATGATTGTAGAATCATTGACCAATGATGCAATAAAGAATGAAATCTATGCACAAAAGAGTGAAATCTATGCATGCAATCATGCAATAAAAGAATGGAATGCAACGATTTCCTTCAAATCGCTGCATTCCATTCAACATTGCAACACAACAATCAGTAAATCCGCCGCGGCTGGTAGCCGGCATCGCGCAGGGCGGCGAGGATGCGGTCGATGTGGTCGGGGCCGTTGGTCTCCACGGTGACGCCAAGCGCGACGGCGTTCGCGTAGACGCCGCTGGCCTTGAACTGGTCGTGGTCCAGGGCGATGACGTTCGCACGCTCCTGCGCCAGGATGGTGGCCACCTTGACGAGCTGGCCCGGGGTGTCCGGCAGCTCGACCTCAAAGTTCATGATGCGCCCGCGGGCGATCATGCCCTTCTGGATGACCGCGCCGATGGTGACGGTATCGATGTTGCCGCCGGAGATGATCGGCACGACCACATGCGGCCCGGGCGCGGAGGCGAACTTGCGCGAGCGCAGGTTCAGATGCTCCAGCGCCGCCAGGGACACCGCGCCCGCGGCCTCCACCACCAGCTTGTGCTTCTCCAGCATGAGCAGGATCATCTCGTTGATGTCGCGTTCGCTGACGGTGACCAGATCGTCCAGGAATTCGTTGAGCAGGGCGAAGGTCAGGTCGCCGGGACGCTTGACGGCCACGCCCTCGGCCGAGGTGACCACCTGATCGGCGGCCACCACGCGGCCGGCAGCCAGCGAGTTCTTGAACGCGGGCGAACCCTCCGGAATCGCACCGATCACCCGCACCTCGGGGCGGAACGTCTTGACGGCGAGCGCCACGCCGGCACCCAGCCCACCGCCGCCCAGCGGCACGACGATGTCGGTGACGTCCGGCACGTCGTCCAGGATCTCCATCGCAATCGTGCCCTGGCCGCACAGCACCTCGTAGTCGTCGAACGGCGGCACGTACACCATGCCCTGCTTCTCGCTCAGCTCGGCGGCGTAGGCGGCGGCCTCGTCGAACACGTCGCCGTGCAGCACCACGTCGGCACCGTAGGCCTTGGTGGCGTCGACCTTCAACGGCGGGGTGATCGTGGGCATCAGGATCGTGGCCTTCGCGCCGCGTTCGCGGGCGGCGTAGGCCACACCCTGGGCATGGTTGCCGGCGGAGGCGGTGACGATGCCGCGGGCCAGCTCCTCTTCGCTCAGGGAGGCGATCTTGTTGTAGGCGCCGCGGATCTTGAACGATCCGGTGACCTGCAGGTTCTCGGGCTTGAGCAGTATCGTGTGGCCGGTCATCTCCGACAGGACCGGCGAAGGGATGATCTCCGTGTGCTTGGCCGTGCCGTTCAGGCGCTCGGCGGCGAGCTTCAGTTCGGCGGCGTGGTCGCGCTGCAATGCTTTGAGGACGTCTTTCTGTTCCATACACGGCATTGTAGGCGGGTGCGGCGAACCGCGTCCGCCGGCGTCCATTTTCGCCGTCGGGCGCATCCTCCGTTCAGCCGTGGAACTTGCACCCCGCATATACGCCAAGCGGCACATACCCCCGCGGGTGGGGGTATGTGCCGCGACAGGCGATTACCGACGAGTTCGAAGTCGGCGGGGCCGCACCGGTCAGATACGGACGACGATGCCCTCCCACGGGGCCAACGTACCGGCCTTGAGGGAGGCGACCGCGTGGGCGACGTCATAGCCGTCGCCGGCGGGGGCGTCGTAGGTGCCGATCGCCACCGCGTCGGCCGTGGGATCGGCCGGCAGCAGGGCGGCGGACTCGGCGGGCACGGCGGTTTCGGCGGCGGTCATGTTCACCATGACCAGCAGTCGTTCGCCGCCGAGCGTGCGGGTGAACGCGTAGACCTGCTCGCTGTCGGCGTCGATCAGTTCCCAATCGCCGGCGGCCACCACCGGGTCCTCATGCCGCAGCGCGATGAGTCGCCGGTAGAACGCGTACACGGAGTCGGGGTCGTTGACCTCGGCGGCCGCGTTGATGGCGTCATGGTTCGGGTTGACCGAGATCCACGGTTCGGCGGCGGCATCCGCATCCATGAAACCGGCGTAGGCGGAATCGTCCCACTGCATCGGGGTGCGGGAGTTGTCGCGGCTGCGCTTGGCGAACGCGTCCATAATCGATTCGGCGGTCTGGACCTTGGCCTCCTCCACGCGCTGGCGGTAGGAGTTCAGCGTCTCTAGGTCGCGGTACTGGTCGAGGCGGGTGAAGTGGGCGTTGGTCATGCCCAGTTCCTCGCCCTGGTAGATGTACGGGGTGCCGCGGTGCATATGCAGCAGCAGGCCGATGGCCTTGGCGGAGCGCGGGGATTCGTCGCCCCAGCGGGAGGCCACGCGCGGCTGGTCGTGGTTGCAGAAGAACAGGCTCGTCCAGCCGGCCTCGCACACGGCGCGCTGCTGGTCGCCGAGCGTCTGCTTGAGCGCGGTGAGCTTGAGCGGCACGGGGTTCCACTTGGTGCCGTCGCAGTCCATGTCCATGTGGGTGAACACGAAGAGCATGTCGAGCTCGCCGTTCTTCGGGTCGGTGATCACGCCGTTGCGGACCGCGTCCACGCCCGGGGCCTCGCCCACGGTGATGAACCCGTCGCGTCCGGCGAACACCTCGCGGCGCATCTCCTGCAGGTACTCGTCCACACGCGGACCGTCGGAGCACCAGGGGAACGGCGACGAATAGCCCTCCTCGCCCACCGGATAGTCCTCGATCAGGGAACCGTCCTCGCCGGGCAGCTTGCCGTTGGCGTCGTAGGTCTTGGAGATCTGGGTGATGACGTCCATGCGGAAGCCGTCGATGCCGCGGTCCATCCACCAGTTCATCATGTCGTACACCGCACGGCGCACGTCCGGGTTCTCCCAGTTCAGATCCGGCTGCTTCTTGGAGTACTGGTGCAGGAAGTATTCGCCGCGCTGCTCGTCATACTGCCAGGCGGAGCCGCCGAAGTAGGAGCCCCAGCGGTTCGGCTCGGCACCGGGGGTGCCGGGCTCGTGGCCCTCGCGCGCGGGACGCCAGATGTACCAGTCGGCGTGCGGGTCGTTCTTATCGCGCGAAGCCTGGAACCAGGCGTGCTCGTCGGAGGTGTGGTTGACCACCAGATCCATGATGACCTTCAGGCCGCGCTTGTGGGCCTCGGCCAGCATCTCGTCCACATCGGCGAGCGTGCCGAACATCGGGTCGATGTCCTGATAGTCGGCGATGTCATAGCCGTTGTCGTCCTGCGGGGACTTGAACACCGGGGACAGCCACAGCACGTCCACGCCCAGACCGGCCAGATAGTCCAGGCGCGAGGTGATGCCCTTGATGTCGCCCATGCCGTCGTTGTTGGAATCCTGGAAGCTGCGCGGATAGATCTGGTAGACGACCGCGTTCGCCCACCAGGGGTTCGGGGTCGCGCCGTTCGTACGCACCGAGTCGGGCAGTGCGGTACGCTGCGGAGTGGTCATAGGGTCCTTCCTTTCCTGCCAGCGGTTCCGCCACGAGCCCGCTGTGCCTGCCGATCTTGCGGCCGCCGCCGTGGATGGCGACGAACCGTTACGTCATCGATTGATTCCTGCTGCATTGCCCCGGGCGACCGTCGTGTTGCATACGCTTACATTCCAGACGTCCGGTATCGCACTCCCAGTATCCACCATCTTCAACAGGCCGTCAATCCCGCGTTTCCATACCATTTTCCGCAGAACAACGCCGTTTCGGCACGCATTGGAATCATGTAATCTCTGGTCATCGCACAGCCATTTTGAATACGCATACACTCCCTCCCGGCCGGCACCGGCCAGCAGGCCTGCACCAGCGACAGTTCGGTTGCTCTTCCGGTTTTGGTGTGTAGGGGTAGGTTATCGGAGGTGGGGTTGGATGGCCTGTCTGAAGCCTCCGGCGTGCAGGAGACTGCGGGTGACGTAGTTGCCCAGGTTGGTGAAGCCGAGGGCGATGCCCCTGAGCGTCTCGAGTCGGCCGTTGATGGCCTCGGTGGGCCCGTTCGCATTGTTGTCCCAGTCGAAGAAGGCGAGGATGTCCCTCATGCGTTTCTTCATGGTGCGCCCCAGGACGGAGAGTTCGGGGCAGCCTTTGCAGGCGCCGTGCGCGAGGCGCAGCGGCCCGTTCGCCGGGTCCGCCAGGATCTCGTCGGCCTTTTCCCTTGTCTTTTGTCAAGCTGTGGTAGTCCATTGTGGCGTGTCGTTTCAGTCCGAAAAA
>ERZ1090878.73-NODE-73-length-49367-cov-38.607621_pt1 | contig 49367 bp, 51 predicted proteins | sample MGYA00478473_ERZ1090878 | MGnify/ENA primary metagenome ERZ1090878 (study PRJEB33644, sample SAMEA5815720) | chicken gut metagenome | biome: Chicken; feature: Gastrointestinal Tract; material: Caecum | place: Ireland | collected 2019-01-01 | study: A study of the... | reverse complement strand
TTCACTGCTTTTTAGGGAGGTGCTATACATAATTGATTTCTGTTCATAACGTACCCGGCCTGCTTTCTCATGACGGCGGACGGACGTTTGCGACGATCCTCCATACGCTGGACAGACTGGGGTATGGTGTGGAATGGCAGGTGCTCAACAGCAAAGATTTCGGCGTCCCCCAGTCCCGCCGCAGGGTGTATCTTGTCGGATATCTTGATGAGCGATGTAGAGGAAAAATACTTCCTTTCACCACAGCAGCAGGAAATGCTCTTGCACAAGTTCGACCAGGCGCCCAGGGAGAACGAATCTATTCCCCAGACGGAATAAGCTGTACACTGGCTGCTCAGGCGGGAGGATTTGGAGGACGCACCGGTTTGTATGCTGTCGGATTGCCCATCAAAGAAGCGACCCGAAAAGGCTACAAGATGGCCTATGAAGGGGACAGCATCGACATCAGTTACTATAGCACCAATACCCGTCGCGGTAGGGTGGGACACAAAATTGCCCACACCCTCACCACCGGATCAACACAAGGGACACCATGCTTCATCGATATGAATCGTGATCCCCAAACCACCGAGATTGCCCGCTGCCTGACCGCAAAGCAGAACGGCGGGATTCGCAAGCATAAGAGAGAGGCTTCCGGGGTGCTGCACAATGGCCGAATCCGCCGCTTGACTCCACGGGAGTGCCTGCGTCTGCAGGGCTGGACAGATGAGCGCATCGACAAGGTGCTGGCCATTCACAGCGACAATCAGATCTACAAACAGGCCGGAAATGGCGTGACGGTCAATGTGGTGGAGGCCATCGGAAGGCGGCTGGCTGCGCTGGATGCCCAGCTCTACGGAAAAACATAAATCGCCATGGGACAGACCCTTGCCACAAAGCGGGGGCCTGTTTCTCTTACAGGAAAGACCTGCTAATAAAAGTCAAGTAGGAATTTCAGATTTTTTAGGGAAGTGAAAAAGGCGACACAAAATCAAGCCGCTGAGCATCTCAAAATTAAAATGGCGGCCAGCCAGGTGGTATAACGTAGAAAAATCAGGCGTGTTCTAAGGAATCCAAATAGGCTTTCACAGAGGCGTAATAGATGCGCAGGAATTTGTTGGCTGAGGCCATCATGTAGACCCGGTAGGGCTTACCCTCAGAGCGTTTTTTGTTCATGAACTGATAAACCGGTTCATCCCCTGGAGTGCATTGCAGGATGACTCCCATCACCAGAAAGAGTGCCCTGCGCAGTGAGGCAGACCCCCGCTTGGAAATGCTGCGGCTGCGGACATCTATTTGTCCGGATTGGTAGGGCGGGGCGTCAATGCCCGCAAAGGCGACCAAAGCCTTTTTGGAGTGAAATCGGCGTACATCGCCGATTTCAGCCATGAGTTGAGGGCCGAGGGTTGGGCCAACACCAAACATCTCCATCACCACAGGATACTCCGGCAGAGAAGCCGCCAGGGACTGCATCTCCTGCTTGAGAGCAGCTAACGCGGCAGAAGTTGCCCGGAGCTGGAAAATGGCCTGTTCCACCAAAAGTTTTGCTGTATCCGTTTTGGGTATGACACCGAAGTGCCCACAGGCAGAAGCGTATATATCCAGTGCTTTCTCCTCGCTGAAATTGTAGCGGTGCTTCCTGCACCACCTCTGGTACTTGGCGGTAAATGCCTTCTCAGACAGGCCACAGACGCACTCGCAGTGCCAAAAAGTGGCTACAAAGTCCACCCACTTTTCGCTGCCATCGGCACGAGGTGGACTGGTAAACAGGCGGTTTACGTCCGGGAAAGCGGTGTCCAGCAGGGAGATCAGGTTGTTCTTCAGCATGGTTTGTACTTTGGAATACTGCTGGTACTGCCGGTAGCAGGTCTTCAGCATGAGCCGGGTGTCCTCTTCCGGGACATATCTCGGCAGCGTGAGCCAGTGGTCAAGGCCGTAGTTGGCCAGCTTCACGGCATCCTTCTTGTCGGTCTTGGCCCGTCTTAAACTGTTGTTTCCGTAGTCATGCACCAGCATTGCATTGACTACCGAGACATAAAGCCCCGCGTCGTGGAGCAGCCAGGCCACCGGAGCATGGTAATTACCCGTGGATTCCATCACCACACGGGTCTCACCGTCCAGGCTTTTGAGCAGCCTTGCCAGCTCGCTCAGTTCACTGGCGGTGTGGCGCACTTCAAAGGGTGAAACCACCACTTCTCCGAAGAGCCGCATGACGGCGATCATGCTTTTCCCTTTGGAAACATCAATGCCAACACAGTTCATTCACGTTCCTCCAATACAAAGAATCCGCAACCGGAATCCATCTTTTCTCGTTGCCGATTCAATCTATTGGGTAACGCGAACTCTCCGGCATTCGGTGGCTCAACCTGCTTAAATCGAACGCTGCAACAAGAGGATGGCTGACAGTCTTTCCAACGGACATGAAAGCCCAAGGAGGCGTTGGTCAGCCAGTTGCTCCTCTCATTGTAGCTTAGGCACGAGATGGAAAGAAAGCCGGACTGGCTGCTCGGCTTTCCTGCCCAAATTTATTGTAATAGGAGGCGTTTGATTTTGGGAATTCACGCGATTTCAACTGATAGTCTGCGCCGCATGAACGACGACGAAGGATTGATCTTGCAAGGCTGTGGTGGCGACCTGCAGGAATGGCTGGACGGTATCAATGAGATGTTTACCGAAAACGGCATTCTTAAGGATGGCACCAAGTTTCAGGATATCTCCTCCTTCGAGTATGACGGCCTGACCTGTCTGCTCTATCCCTTTGAGGGCGTGAAACTGGACGTCGGAAAACTTGCCATGTGGCGGATACAAACCCATGCAACTTTCGGCGGCACGTGGCTCTCGGATTTTGTTCCGAACCGTTTGGGTGGTTTTATCCCGGAAATAGGGCGACTGGCGGATGCGCCGGAAGTCCCCGCACGACCTAAACCGAAAAGGCAACAGGAGCGGTAACCCAAGATGCATTTGTAATAAAGGAGACAGTTATGCCGAATCATTTTATTAAACTCTGGAAACGGGGGTTGGCACTGCTGTTGGCAGGAGTTTTGCTGTTCAGCAATCTGAGCGGCTCTCTGGCATTTGCAGAATCCACCCCCTCGCAAGAAACCACAACGGCAACCTCTGAAACCGCAGAAACAGCAGCAGAAGGTGCGCTGAGCGAACATGCTCAGGCGTTTGTAGACGCTGTTGCAGCGATGGATCGCGACAGTATGGTGGCAGCCAGCAACGCCTGGGGACTGGCGCATCAGGCATGGATGGCTGACCTGGACAACGCCGTGCTGGAATCCAAGCTCAATGATGCCATTGCTGCGCAGGAAGAAGCCTGCGCACCGCTGTATGAAGCAGAGGATCTGTATAACCAGATCCCGGAAGCGGAACGTAGTGATGACCGTGTACAAGACGCCTATGCCGTGTGGGCAGCTATTCTTGCAGCCACCTACGCCGCGATGGAAAACCCGGTTGCTACCGGAGCGGGTGGGGAACCGGACCTGGGCAAGATCACTGAGATGCTTTACGACGATCTGCCGGATGCACCCACCGGAAGCTACATCGGCAGCATGGGGCTGCCCATTGCCACTGGTCAGACTCGTATTTCCGTTTCGGAATGGGTAACAGACCTGTACGACGGTGTGGATGCTCATATCGATGCTGAAGCCCTGCACGCAGATGACCTGGTCATTACAGTGGGCCGGGAACCCGGAGAAGAATATGCCATCGTTCCCTTGATGGTACAGGTCGAATACCCTGCCAATGGGAGCACATCGGAGATTCTCCTGCCGGAGGACGTGGTTCTCATGGACTTTGAGGGCCAACCGGCAGATGCAGATGAAATCGAATCCATTACCAAGACCGGCTACAAAGAAACTTCTGCTTTTGCCTCCGGTTTCTATGTGAAAGCCGACCATGACTTTTCAGTGGAGTTTCGCTACAGTGCGCCGGATGGCACTGAACTGAGCAAGACCCTGCAGGTGAAATTGGGCGAGAGCAAAGCAACCACGAAAACCGCGGCGAATGCCGTAGCCGGCACCTATGCTGCCGGACCCACACCCCCGTTTACCACCGGTAAGATCACCTCGATCAGCTTCGAGGGTGGAACGTGGCTGGTTTGGTTTAACGGCATGGAGGCTTACTGCTGCAGCCATGGTCTGAATGGCCAGCCCACGGGTTGCCCAACTTATAGTTTTTCGTATGTGTCGCGGCTGGAACCCGGTCAATATACGCCCGGTAACCACTATGCGAACCAGATCAATATATGGGGCGGGCTGGGGCAGCTTTCGCTGAACCTGCTGGAAGAAAAGCACAGCGGAACGACGGCAGCTACTTACGGTTTGGAGAGTGAAAACGCTGCAGACACAGCATATCGCTACTACGATGACGTTCAGCTGTGGATCATGGCCAACTATCCGAATAGCTTGGCCGCCCAAACCTATCGTGCTTCTGCCCAGGAGCTGTCCGAGCAGGGAACTGATAGCAAGGCCGCTACTTACTCTGGCGAAAACGGATACTATACCTATATCTATAACCCGCCTGCCGGGTATGCCTGGCAGGTCATTGCCATTGTAGGCGAAGAAATTTCGGAGGAGGGTGGCGGTACGGATATCCCGGACGTACCCGACTCCGAATACTATTCCGCAAACTGGGTGGCCCCTGCGCAGTCCGCCAGCGGAAGCTTTGACGTGACCTTCACGATCAACGCCGATAAACAGCAGCTGGAAACCGGCGAGAAGGTAGATGGTGCCAAGATCACTGTGACGCCATCCAAAACGAGCGGCAGTATCGACGGTGGCAGCTGGCAGATGAGCCCCGCCGGTGCGCAGACTATTACCACTTCCGGCCACACAAACGATGACAGCTATCAGAACAACGGCGGCGACGGTACAGTAACCTGGTCGGTGCACTATGAGGTCAGCAAGACCAGCACAACTACGCTTAGCGGCCAGGAAGGCCCCTACAGCAGCCAAGCCGAGGCGGATGCCGCTGCGGATGCAGCCAAAAACGCCGCTATTTCGCAGTTGCAGAACGAAGCGCAAGGCATGGTGGATGCAGCTATTGCAACCGCCCGTGCTGAGCTGGCGTCGATTCGCTTCTCCTACGATGAAGTAGAGATCCCGTATGGTTTCGAGGAATTCAATGGCAGTCTTGGTAGCCACCAGACTATCACCGTGCCTGCTGACAGTTCCAACGACTACATTATGAAAAACGATGAGTGGTCACTTCAGATCAACCTGAAAAAGGTGGACAGCGAAACTGGCCAACAGATTGCTGCCGATGCTGCTTACGAGGTCTATGAATGGGACACCGTGACGCAGAAGTATATCCCGTATGGTGGGTACAATGAGTACACGGTTGTCCGCAATGAGGATGGAACTTACTCTGTCTCAAACGGATCAGCGTATGCTGCCGGTGACCCAATCAAAAGCCGGACAATGTATTACACGCAGCGCAATGAAGGACGATTCCTTATTGTGGAAACCCGTGCCCCTTCTGGCTATTACGGCGATTGGACGGATGTGGAACATCCCGGCACCGCAGGTACGCCTTTGGGCAAGCGGGGCTACTATATCGAAATCACCAAAGCCAACGACGGTAGCGTAATCTGGTTGGACAATACAGATTACAATGCCGACATCGCCTTCGAATACACTGGCGGCACAAAACTGTTGACCTCCGGCGGTGTGGAAACCACTGTAACGATCTACAAGGCCAGTGATGAACCCGCAGCGGAGATCCAGTATCAGGACGCTGGACGTGTATATGACACTGACAATTCCCGAACCGCAGCAAACGAGGATTCTTACACCATGACTCCGAAGGATGGTGTCATGCAGAATGATCGGGCGGTGGGTGAAATTTCTATCAGCAAGGTCGATCTGGATGCCGCCCGCTATGTGAATGGACGGGATACCGATGGCGATGCCATGGCCAGCGGTCAGGCCCATGCCGATGCCCGACTGGATGGGGCGGTGTATGACCTTTATGCTGCGGAAGATATTCAGCACCCTGACGGCGTTACAGGCACGGTAGATTACAGCAAGATCACCTATGCGGATGGCACCCCCATCTGGCATACCACCATCCGGGATAACGCTGGCCAGTGGGTTGATGACTACCTTCCTGTTTTGGCAAAAGACCATCTCGTGGCCAGTGCAACAATCCAAAATGGATGGCTGACCTTCTCGAACCTCTATCTCGGTAAGTATTACATCGTGGAGCGTGGCACAGGTGTCGTTATCCCCGTAGAGGACGGTGCTTACAAGCTGTCTGGCACCTACCCTGACGTAGACGCTAAGACCAAGGAGCCGACAGGTACTACCTCCCAGCTGGCAACCAACGGTGCGGGCCAGTACACCGACTATGTGTATAAACACCAGTGGTCGTACATTGGCGAGGGATATGCTCTGGATGGTACGCATACCTATGACGGCTACTACGAAAGCTATGCCACGGGTTACCTGTGTGACGAGCACAACTACTACATTACCCCGGCATACGCCAATGAAGGCTGGTACATCGAAAAGATTGCTTTTGCGGATGACCGGCAGGGCGAAGGTGAGGATCTCGACAAAACGACCTACAGAGCCAATTACCACCTACACCGGGATAACGAGCTGGCCGAAAGCGATGACCAGGTGATGAAAGGGAACATTGAACTCACGAAACGTGTTTCCAGCACCGGTTCCAGCGATGGTATCAAGCTGCAGGGCGCAGGGTTCACCTTCTATTTGATTTCGGATTTGTCCAAAGAATCGCAGTTCGCCAAGACAAGAAGCGGCAAGTATATGATTCAGTCTATCCTGGATGCCTATATCGATCCGGAGTACAACGAATCGTCGCTGAAATATGATTTTTCGGAAGAGCGTCAGGCGGTTGCCAAGACCTACGAGATCGACGAGGACGAGATTGCCGCATACAATGCGACATTAACTGCCGCCGGTGATTACAGGAATGGTTCGGGCGACGGCTGGGTTGCGACAGGCCGTCCGCATGAGTATCAACTGTCCGAGATTTTCTCCAACGATATAGGTACACTGCGTGTAGAAGGTCTGCCGTATGGGCAATACCTCGTGGTAGAAACTACCACGCCGCGGGACGTTTTCCAGGCGCAGCCTTTTATCGTTGATATTGATCCGACGAACCCGACCAACCCGCAGTCCAATATGGCAACCCCGAAGGATGCCGTTCAGATCCCGTCCGGAAGCTATAGGGAATATACCATTCTGGACGAAGAAATCGAAGTTTACCTGAGAATCACCAAGATCGATGACGAAACCGGCAAGCCTGTAGCGTTGCCGAACACAGCATTCCAGATCTATTGGATGGACGATCAGGGAAATCACATTCTGGACAAGAATGGAAATCCGAAATTGGTCACGATGACCGATACCAGCGATCCCTCGCTGCCGAAGGTTATCGACACCTTCTATACCGACGAAGATGGCGTGCTGGCGCTTCCGGAAAAGCTGCCGCTGGGACATTACCGTATCGTGGAAATCAACGGCCCGGAAGGTTTCTATAACGAATGGATCGATTCCGCTGTTTATGATGGCGGCAATCTGCACGTTGACGACACCGGCCACTACGAAGATGGTACGTTCTACGTCGATTTCGAAGTATCGACAGAACGAGCCTATCAGGCCACAGGCGACGACAGTGAGGACAGCCAGGACATTTTGGTGATCGATGAAGATTATCACGATCATGAAACGATTGGTAAATTGACCATCCGCAAGACGGGCCCTGTCCTGACCGGCTGGGAAGAAGAAAACAGTGACCTGATCGATCCGCAGTATAGCGGAGAGGCGTGGCCCGGCCACTTCGTTTACGAGGATCAGCCCATTCCGTATGCCGAGTACACCATCACAGCCAATGAGGACATTTTCACGGGGGATCATCAGGTCGACGCCGATGGCAACCGGACCCTTTGGTATGCCAAAGGCGATGTCGTTGCTGTTGTACAGACGGGTGACGGTACCAGCGATATCGTTACATTCGCACCTGGCCGCACCAATTCCACCTATGATTTCCTTTCGATTGTCCACGATGGAACCGTAGGCGAAGTGACAGTGACGCTGCCTCTTGGCAGTTACCACATTGAGGAAACCAATGCGCCGTATGGTTATGTTGGCACCAAACAGAGTTATGATGTGACCTTCGTTTGGGACAAGCAGACCAATGACGTAGTCATGGCTCAGAGCATTACCTCTACCGATGAGGAAGGCAATGCATCCACGGATACATTTGAGGTTGTCAACGCGGATGAGGCCACCGCCGAACAGGTAGAGGCGCAGGTCCTCAAGTTCTACAACGAGAGGGTCAAAACGGAACTCACCGTCTGCAAGCGCGACGTCAAAACGGATGCATTGGTTGCCGGTGCTGTCTACAACCTGTATACGGTGGATGATATCTACAATGGTTCTGGCGAGCTGCTGTTCCATGCAGGGGATCTGATCGCAACCTCGGCTCCTACCGACTCCGAAGGGCGCACCACGTTCACCTGCGATCTGCCGCTGCGGGGGCTCTACTATGGCATGAGCAACGTGCAGATTCCTGAAAACACCACTGCCAACAGCGGACGCTATCTGCTTCGTGAGCTGCGCGCACCGGAAGGATACTACCTCGACGCACCCGACCAGGAGCTGGCCTTCATCTATGTCGGCAGCAGTACGCCCGTAGTGGAACTTGAGCAGACCTTCAAAAACGATGCCACCTCTTTCTATGTATCCAAGCGGGCGCTTACCGGGGACGATGAACTTTCCGGCGCAACGCTTACCATCCAGGACAAGGACGGCAATGTAGTGCGCCAGTGGGTCAGCGGCGACAAGCCCACCGAAATCCGTGGCCTGAAATTTGATACGGTATACACTCTGGTGGAAACGGCAGCTCCCAACGGGTATGAAATCGCGGAGTCCATCAAATTCAAATTGCAACAGTGTAAGGATGAAAACGGCGATCTTCTTAATGAGGCCGATGTCTATATCTGCACTGGCCGCGATTGGCTGATTTTCGATCACTGGGAAAAGCTGGAGGATGGCATGGTCATTATGCGCGATGCCACCACTCCGGAGATCCCTCCCACACCGAATAATCCGGTTCCGACTCCCACTCCGGAACAGCCTGTCAGTACTCCCGCACCGACGCCGACGCCTGTCACCAGCCTTCCTCAGACTGGTGATATTCCGTGGCTTCCTGCTGCCCTGTTCGGAACAGGGGTGGCGGCAGCCATGGGCTTGGGACTGATTCGGAAGAAGAAGCACACTGGAGGGCAAGACAGCCAGAGTAAAGAAAAATGATGCACCGCTTTGTAAAGGGGCTCCTGCTTGGAATCCTTTTCATCTGCAGCATAGGATTGCTCTGGTTTCTGGTGATCCAGCCGTTTCTGACGCAGAAAGATGCAGAGGATCTGAAAGCCCAATACATTGTCACTGCGCCACAGGCTGAATCTGCAGAGAGTGAACAGGATGGCGGGGAGAAGCACCAATTGGATTTTGCATCCTTGCGTTCTCGCTATCCGAATGTTCATGCATGGCTTACCATTCCAGGAACCTGCGTGGACTATCCGGTGGTGCAAAGCGATGTGGAAGATCCTGAATATTACCTTCGGCGGAATTATGATGGACGGTGGAGATTGGCCGGAAGTCTGTTCTTCCAATATGACTGTACCCCCAAAAGCAAGAATGTCGTGATCTTCGGTCACAACATGAATGATGGGACCATGTTTGGTGTACTGGAAAAACTGGCCGACCAGAAGTTCCGTGAGCAGCATTCGACGATTTTCTTGGAAACGGAGGATGGAGTTCGGGAATACCGGATCGCATCGGTTTTGACAACCGACCTGTCGAGAATTCATTTTAACCGGACAGTGTTTGCAGATGAACAGGATTACCTCGCTTTTGCCGGCACGATGCTGGAAGGAACAGGGTATGAACCGCAAGCAGTGAAACGCCTGCTGACGCTTGTGACTTGTGCTTACAACTGGGATGGAGCTCGGACAGTCGTTGTCGCTGTAGAGAAATGAATTGCCTGAACGGAGAAAGGATGTGATAGATGGTTGAAAGTGCTGATTGTTGAGCCGGGGCAGTATCCCCGGGAAGCGGAAATCGCAAAGAGTCTGAAAGCAGAACAGGCTGTGGTCGGGGGACTCATCGAATGTGTGTATCCCTGGCAGGACAACGCCTGCATTGTCTGCAATGACGAGGGCAAGCTGGAAGGGCTGCCCCTCAACCGGACGCTGGATGACTATGACGTGATCGCTGGGACTTTCTTTGTGGTGGGGCTCACTGAAGATGACTTCTGCAGTCTGACCAATGAACAGGTGGAGCGGTACAAGGCCATGTTTTTCAAACCGCAGCTGTTTGTCCCGTATCGCGGTGGTCTGATGCAGGTGCCGTATACCAACCCTGATCTTCCGAATACCCCGGAATCCATCAAGCAGGATTTTGCAATCCGGCACAACCTGCCGGAATTGAGCTTCTGTGCGGTTGAAGGATTCGACCATGTGATGCTCGTCCAGTACGGGAAAGATGGATATTGGGAGATCGATGCTCCCCCGGAAGGCATCGATGCCAAGACGTATGCGGAACGCCTCAACGCCGCCATGGGCGTTACCAAACAGCAGCAAACAGCCATGCTGTATGGTCTGACTGTTGGATGGGATAAGCTGGCATACCGCTTTCCTGACATTGATGAGCAAGGACGCATTGCCCGGCCCCGAAAAAACCGGGATAACAAAGAGAGATAAGCCATGACCCAATATGTTTTTTACCAGGCGCGTAGCCCTCCCGGCTGTGCGCCTTTTTGTTTTGCCATAAACACCAATCAACATACAAAGGAGAAATCAATGCACACTTTTTATTCTGCTGAATCTGTCACCGAAGGCCACCCCGACAAGCTCTGCGATCTCATCGCAGACAACGTCCTGGACGCGTGTCTGACCGGAGACCCCGCCAGCCGCGTCGCCTGTGAGGTTATGGCCACCCGTGGTCATATCATTGTGGCCGGTGAGATTACCACCGAAGCAAATCCCGACGTGTTCAACATTGCCCGGGACGTGCTGCACAGCGTTGGGTACGACCCCAAGAGCTTTCAGATCGACTGCTATCTGCATCCGCAGAGTCCGGATATTGCCGGGGCAGTGGAAGTGCCCGCAGACAGCCCTGAAGATGATGAGGCCATCGGTGCCGGTGACCAGGGTGTCGTCATCGGGTACGCCTGCAACGAAACGCCCGAACTGATGCCCATGCCCGTGGTGATCGCTCACCGCCTCACCAGCCTGCTGACCCTGGCCCGCATGACCGATGCGGTTCACGGGATCGGCCCCGACGGCAAAGCCATGGTGGTTGTGGAGTATGAGGATGACAAACCGCTGCGGGTAGATCAGATCCTGCTGTCGGTCCAGCATGAGGCGGGGGTACATATCGAGGATATCCAGGCCGACATCTTTGCTCAGGTCATTTTGCCCGCCCTCAAAGGAATGCCCACCGATGATCGGATGGAAGTCATCCTCAATCCCAGCGGCAGTTTCGTGGTGGGCGGCCCGGAAGCCGACACCGGCCTGACGGGCCGCAAACTCATGGTGGATGCTTACGGGCCTTTTGTGAGCCAGGGCGGCGGGGCACTGTCCGGCAAGGACCCCACCAAGATTGATCGGACCGCTGCGTACATGGCCCGCTACATTGCGAAGAACCTTGTGGCTGCCAATATTGCGGACCGTTGCCGCGTGGCCCTGACCTATTCCATCGGCATGGCCAAGCCCATGGCGGTGACAGTGGACACCTTCCAAACGTGTTTTCGTTGGGATGACGAATATCTGGCAGCGGCAGTGCGCCATGTGTTCGATCTGACCCCGGCAGGCATGATCGAAACCCTCAATCTGCGACAGCCGATCTATGCCCGTACTGCCGTCGGCGGGCATTTCGGACGTGAGGATTTCCCCTGGGAGCAGGTGGATAAGAGCAGCCTGCTGATGAGGGCCCTTTCCTGATGCCTGGTGTCAGCAAGGAACAGATCGCCGCCGCCAAAAAGATGACGGCCATTGAATTCTTGCGGCGGTATCGTTCCGCAGATCTGGTCAAGAGCAGCGCCCGCGGCGAGTTCGAGCTGCGAAGTCACGATAGCTTCAAAATTAACGGTGAGTCCAGTGTCTGGCACTGGAAAAGCCGTGGGATCGGAGGCAAGTCTGCCCTGGACTATCTCGTCCATGTGGAGCAGTGTGGTTTTGTGGAAGCCGTGCGGATGCTGTGCGATGAGGTACCTGGGTACATCCCTGTCGCTCATGAGGCGGTGGAGCAGAAGCGCCCGGAGTTCTCTCTTCCGCCTGCTGCCCACAACAATGCCCGGGTTGTGGCGTACCTTTGCGGGCGAGGCATCTCCCCCGTGGTGCTCAGTTACTGTGTGGACCGTGGCCTCGTGTACGAAAGCCTTCCGTATCACAACTGTGTGTTTATCGGCAAGGATGAAAACGGCACGGCCCGGTATGCAGCCCTTCGGGGGACCTACAGCCATGGCCGTCCATTTAAAGCCGAAACGCCGGGCAGCGACAAGCGGTATGGCTTCTGCATTCCGCCGCTGCATCCTTCCACCACAGTGGCAGTATTTGAGGCGGCTATTGATGCCATGGCTGAGATGACTCTCTCGGATAATACCGCAGACAAATACCGCCTCTCGCTGGGCGGCATCTATGCGCCGAAGGAAGAAAATGTGGAGACCAAGACGCCGGTGGCGTTGGTAGAGTTCCTGCGGCAGCACCCGGATGTGGACACCATACAGCTGTGCATGGACAATGATGAGCCGGGCCGCCATGCGGCGCTGGCCATCGCTCGCAATCTCGGCGGCAAGTACAAAGTGTCCCTGTGCCTGCCGCAGATCGAGGGCGGCGACTATGCCGACCTCGCCAAACAAATCAAACAGGCAAGATGTGCCTGTACCAGACATCGCACCGAGTTGGCGCGATGACCATAACGGAGGTGATGCGATTGAGTGAACGCATTTTCAAAATGTACTCTCCGCTGACTGGTGAACTGTACCAGGCCGGAGAGTATGAATACGAGGATTCCGCCGACGAATACAACGGCGAAGAACTGCTGCTTTATGCGGAGGAAATTGAAAAGGCAGTCAAGGCCTACACCGACAACGGTACCGAAGATCTCATGAAATACTTCTATGAGAGCGATTACGTAAAGCAGCACGTTCGAAGTCTGGTCCCCTCGGTGGAGGTCTGGAACGGGCGGCTTTATGGCTGTACCACGGTGCGGGCGGATGAGGATCTTTCGGAACCCGGCTGGGACAAGCTCATGGACTACCTGGCCGGACAGTATTCAGACGGCTGGGGCGAGGGCTTCGAACAGCGTGAAATCGAAACCGAAGATGGCCTGCTGTGTGTGCATTTCTGGCAGGACCACGACTTCGACTTCACGGTGGAAGAAGTCACGCCTTCGAAGAAGTATGAGATCACCGATATCACGCATCCCAAAGATCCCAGCCTGTACCGCATCCGGGCTCTGCAGCGGGTAAGCGAAACTGTTGGCCCCGGTACCTTGGGCGGCTATGTTCAGAGCGAGGAAAATCTGTCTCAGGAAAACGATGGCGCCTGGATCTACGGAGATGCCATCTGCTGCGAAAGCGCCATCGTGACGACCGGGGCATTTCTGACCGGTCAGGCCCGGGTAAGCGGTTCGGCCCTCGTTTCCAATGAAGCTGAAATCGGTGGCCAGGCCCGCGTCCGTGACCGCGCGGTAGTGTCCGGCGGTACGGTGCAGGAAGGTGCCGTCGTCTGCGGAGATGCCGTTATTCGGAAAAACCAGATCACCGGAGCAGTCCCACTCGTGGAAGGCCATGCCACCGTGATGGGCGTTGTAGCCGGTGCGGTTTATCTGGGCGCGGATGCCTTTATCCTGCCGGGAAACACGGTGGATAACCCTACCAACAGTGTCCTGGCCATCAACGGGACTCATGTGCGGCTGTACAGCATTGAGCAGGTCAAGCCGCCGAGAGCACCTGAACGGTAAACCATAGAAAGGATGATGCTTTTGACGAATACCCTCCAGCAAACCACTTTGTTTTCTTCCAACGATTTTACTATGCCCGAGCATTTCGGAGATGACCGCTGGACGATTCTGCATGGCGATGTCATGCACATCGTTCCGCACATGACCAGAGCCGTCTTTGATGCCGTCATTACCGACCCGCCCTATGCCAGCGGCGGTGCCAGCCAGACGGCTAAGAACCGCTCGACTACCGAGAAGTACAGCAGTCTGCGCGGCGACAAGGCACTGCCGGATTTTGACAGTGACCAGATGGACCAGCGCAGTTGGACCCGGTGGATGTGCGAATGGCTTCAGATGGTGCGTGCTGCCTGCAAGCCCGGTGCGCCCATCTGTCTGTTCATCGACTGGCGGCAGCTGCCCTCCATGACCGATGCCCTGCAGTGGGCCGGGTGGACCTGGCGCGGAATCGCGGTATGGGATAAGCCGTCCGGTCGACCGCAGCGAGGGCGCTTCCGTCAGCAGGCCGAGTTTATCGTTTGGGGTTCCAACGGCAAGATGCCGCTGGAGCGCAATGTGGGGTGTTTGCCGGGGGTATTTCGTCAGGCCAACCCTGCAAACCGCATCCATGTGACTGAAAAGCCCCTGCAGCTTATGCGGGATGTGGTGCAGATCTGTGAACCGGGTGGCCGAATCCTCGACCCGTTTGCCGGTTCCGGCACCACCATTTTGGCTGCGGTGCAGGAAGGGTACGAAGCGGTGGGCATCGAACTTACCAACGCCTACTTCCAGCTTGGTACCCAGCGTGTGAAACAGGCGCTGGAGCCGCAGAGTGAATCTTAACAAGATTCACTGACAGAAAGAACCGTGCGGAGTGAATCTTATTAAGATTCACTCCGCCTCATTTTTGAAGGAGAACCGATATGAAACGCCCCTGGGCTTATATTTGTGCTACGGAAGGCACTTCCTCCAAGGCATTGCGCGGCTATTGCCGCACTGTTTTTCAGTGCGGGTATGTGCCAATCTGCCCTCGTCTGCAGGACGGACAGTTCATTGTGTTGGAAAACCCAGATGAACGCCATGCCTTCAACGAAATTGTGCGGGACAAACTGCTCCGCTGCACGGTTCTGGTGGTTTGCAGCAAGCATTCGGATGCAACTACCAATGCGGAAGTGGGCCTTGCCAAGAAATACAGCAAGGTCCTTACCACACTGGATGGCGTTTTGCAGGCTGCCGAGAAGGGGGAAGTCCTCACCGGCTGAAAGGGGAGGGGACGGCCTCTCACCTGCTGGCAGACGGTTTTGCTAGCATAGCGTTTGGATATCCAAACGCAGATTTTTGGGGTGTGCCCCAAACCCCCGACGGCCTGCAAGCGCCGTGCCGCCAAAGTACAAGAAGAAAGAATACCGGAGGTATACAAATGGAACAAGACGTCATAATGCTGCAGGAGTATCTCATTCACTTGCTGGACGGAACCATCATCCGTTGTAGTGAGGATTATGAGACGCCCAATGACCAAAGTGTTGTCACCCGAGTTCGAAAGGCTGCGCCTACGGATGTGTTTACGGTTGGCAACGCGTTTGATGGCTACAAGTATATTCCCAAATCCAGCATACTGTATCTTGAAACCGGCGACGTAGTCGAAGAGTCCCCCGCGGAAAGGGTGCTCCGTAAGGTGGGCCATTAACAGTGTTTTGCATGAACGGGATCGGTAACGCGTTATATTGATTATCTTGGGAAAGGAACAGGTGAAAACCATGAGTGGATTTGAGATGCGGGCACAGTTTTACCCGCTGGTGACCGACTTGGAGCGGCTGAAAGAGGAAGCAACGGAGGGCGTACCGTACCCCTTCCTTGCCGAAGAAATGCTGGAGCTCTCGCCCAAAGACTACCGGCAGTTCTGCAGTGCCCTGGGGCAGCGGTACGCCTTTGAAACCGACATTCCCAAGGAAGGGTACGATACGGTGTACGGGGCCTTCCATTGTTCTCTGGTTACCGCGGTATCCGAAAAAGAAGCAATTCTCCTGACCAGAGTGGCCGGGCAGATGTTCGGGGCCTATCTGCCGGACAAGACACTTCTGGATCTTACGGGGGTGCCGAAAAAGCAGGTGACCCTCGAGTCGTGCCACAACCCGGAAATTCGTATCGGGCACCCGGATGCCGTCCGGTGACCGGACGAAAGCGCCGCCACGTCATTCCCCTTCGGCTGACCGAGAATGAACTGAAGCATCTGAACCGGCTGGCAGCGCAAAGCGGGTTATCTCGTGAAAAGTTGCTGCGGGCGCTGATTATGGGGGAAACCATTCGTCCGCGTCCCTGTACCCATCATGAGGACCTGCTGAGAAAAGTGTCCGGACTCTGCAACAACGCCAACCAGGTGGCCCATCGGGCAAACAGTACCGGTGTGGCCGGTCAGGAGAGCGTGGATAAAATGATTCGAATCTCACAGGAAATCTGGAAGGAGGTGAAAAATCAATGGTAAAGAAATATCAGGAAACCGCCAATTTTGTATCCGGTGTACTGGATGTTACTGAACTTCAGAATATTTCGCCGTTCATGAGTAAGCCGCAGAAGTTCTCCATACAGCGGGCTCTGGTGCTCAGCGATGCCGACTATCAGTTTTTTGTGAATGATGACTTTCGCAGACCGCCCGTTGTCATCCGCGCCAAACAGCGGTACATGGGATTTGACGTGAAGAAGAAAGCATGGAACTGCCTGCTGGTGGTGAGCGAAATCAGCAAGGACGGCATTCTGGTGGGGAAAGAGCCGGATGCCGAGCGCTACTATATGGCCTATGTCCCCGAACACACCAACTTGAAGCTGCCGTCGGATCTGCCGGTGGAGTTCTGGACCAACGTCTGTACCACCACGCTGCAGCTGCAGCCTTCGGCAGAAACACATCCTCCGCTGACGGAGCAGGAAAACCGTCAACAGCACTTCGCGTCCTTTGTGGGGATGCAGCTGTCGACGGTGTGCTTTGATCTGCGCTTTATGTCCTATGACCCGGAAAAGAATGAGATGGTTACTCGCCTGTATGGCGGCCCCCACGATTACATTGAGAGCCGTGGGACTCCGGAGAAGATCGCCAAGGAAAACCACTTCTCGGGCAAGCTCCGAGGCATCTTCTTCAACATGGATTACCGCAACATCAGCCATCCGTGTCTGCCGGAAGAAGCGCCGCAACCCAAACGGAAAACTCCCCGAAAATCCAGGGAGGAAGGAAGATGAGCCATGGCCTATACATCCATTATCCCCGTCCGCCGCCTGGACCGAGCGGTGGACTATGTGCGGGATAAAACCAAGACAACACGCGGTCCCAAGTCGTTGCAGGACGCAGTGGACTATGCCCTCAACCGCGAAAAAACGGAGTCGGATTGTTTTGAAACGGGACTCAGCTGTGTGTGCGAAACCGCCTTCGAGGATATGCGGGATACAGTACAGCGCTGGCAGCAAACAGATGGTGTGCAGGGATACCACCTCGTCCAGAGTTTTGCCGAAGGAGAAGTGACTCCGGAACTGGCTCACCAGATTGGGGTGGAGCTGGCTGAGCAGCTGCTGCAAGGCCGTTTTCAAGCGGTGGTTACCACCCACCTCAACACCAAACACTATCACAATCACATTGTGTGGTGTTCAGTGGCTCTGGACAATGGCCGGAAATACCACAGCAATGCCAAGTCCTACTATACCGAGGTTCGGGCCCGTTCCGATGCGCTATGCAGAAAATACGGACTTTCGGTGATTGAAGATCCGCAAGGGGAGAGAGGGAAAAAGCAGTATGCCAAGTGGCAGGCAGAAGAAACCGGCAAGCCGACCTGGCGGACCCTGATCCGGCAGGATATCGAGGAGGCCGTCAGCCAATGTGTGACCTGGTCCCAGTTTGTCAGGGCGCTGGAACGCCAAGGGTATGAGATCCGTATGGGAAGAAAGTATCCCACCTTGCGTCCACCGGGCAAAGAACGGTTTGTACGCTTCAAAACCCTGGGAAAGCAGTATATCCCGGAGGCCATCAAACAGCGCATCCTCTATTCGCAGAAAACCTACCCCGTCGAACCAAACGTCCGTCATGTCCGGCTGCATGGGACCTATCAGAAAGCGCGCAAGCTCAAAGGCTTGCGCGTTTTCTATTATCGGGAACTGTATATGCTGGGCGTTTTCCGCCGCAAGCCGTGGCATCCATCCCCGGTCGTGCGGGAGGAAATCCGTCAGCTCGACAAACGAATTGAGCAGTACGAATTTCTGATGCACCGGGATATCCGCACGCTGGCGCAGCTGCGAGATCTCCGTGCCCAAACGGAAGCGGAGGTGCGGCAGCTGAACGCAGAGCGCAATCGCCTGTACAAGACCAAACCGGGAAGTGAGCAAATCCCGCAACGTACCCAACGTCTGCGGGAACTGCGCAAGACCTGCAAACTGTGCAAGCAGATTGAAGAACATTCACTGGAAATGGCACAGCGCCAGGAAGAAGAAAAGCGCCGTGCCGAACAGGAAAGGAGAAACGCATATGAACGAAACACAATGGAAACATCGGCTCCAATACGCCCGTGACCACTATCCGCCCGGCACCCGCGTTCGATTGCTGGCTATGCCCGATGATCCCCAGCCTATTCCGCCCGGTACGACAGGCACCGTGATGGGCGTGGATGATGCGGGGCAGCTGCTTATGAAGTGGGACAACGGCCGGTCACTGAGCCTTCTGCCCGGAACGGATTCCTTTGAGGTGATCAGCCGTCCGAGGACCAAAGAAACTCATCAGCGCAAAGGAGAAGCTAGATGAACTACGGTGCAGAACCGGCAGATCAGGTTGTTCGCTACTCGCTGGAGGGCACCGAGGTTGCTCTGCGGCTCTCGGGATCGGCGGCGGTCACCTTTGCCAAGTTTGTGGCCGCAGTGCTTCAGGATCAGAAAAAGACCCATGGCAAAACCCGTCTGGTCCGCCTGCTGCGAGAAGGAAAACCGCTGAAGTTCTTCTCGGTGAAAAAAGAGCGGATGCGGGAGTTTGCCCATGAAGCAAAGATGCACGGCCTGCTGTTTGTCCCCATGCGGGACAAGACCGATCCCGACCATATCGAGATCGCAATTCTGGCGGACGATGCATCCAAAGTCAATCGTATCTTTGACCGCCTGCAGCTGGATGTGGTGGACACCGGTATGGCAGAAGCGGTGGACGAGGTGGCGCAGGACATGGAAGCAGTGCCCGCTGAAGCACCGGACACTCCGCAGAAAGAACCTCAGAAGGAGGACGAACCGCCGGTTTTTCCTTTCCCGGCCCGCCGCCAGACGGAGCCGGAACCCGCCCCTCCGTCCACGCATTTCTCGAACAGCAGCGAGAAATCGCCGCCTATGTGGCCCGGATTCCGCGCCGACCAGGTGCGGGCCAGGGGTAAGCGTCCCAGTGTCCGACTGGAACTGGGCGAGATCCGCGCCATTCTGGCCGCCCGCAAGGAACATTCCCCCATGCCTAGGTCGCCCATCCGTATCCACCGCGACGGTCCGGTCCGCGGCTAAAAGTTTTCCGTTTGTTTTCATTTGCGGGATAGCTATTTGCGCCTGTATGTGATACTGTTTCGGTAAAACGAACCCAAAGGAGGACCCCCCCATGAGTGAACGTGTCATGAAGATGGACCGGAACAACAAAAGTATCCTCATCCGCGCACTCCATGCGCAGTATCGGAAGAAAAAAGCCAGCGGAAAATCCTATGCTGAAATCGGCCAGCTGATCCTGCGCATCGATGCCACAGACCCCGGACGTCTGCGCCTGGGGGATGACGAATACCTGCTGGCAAGGAATGCCCTCAATGACCTGCGCAACCAGCGCATTGCCAGCGGCGGTTACACCGATGCCGCCGATGCGGCCCTTGCCAATCTGCTGCGCGCCAAAGTGCCGTTCCATCTCTTCGGACATACACGTTGAATCACTATTCGTAACCGGCCAGGAATTTTTCCCTGGCTTTTTTCTTTTAGGAGGTGTTGGAACCCAACAATAAACCTGTCTATACCATCGCGTCGCTGTCGGGTGGAAAAGATTCGACGGCGATGCTTCTTCGACTTCTGGAGGAAGCCCGTCCCATCGATGAGATTCTGTTCTGTGACACCGGTTGGGAATTTCCGCAGATGTACGATCACCTGACCAGGCTGGAACGCTACATCGGGCGGCCCATCACGCGTCTGAAAGCCCCGCTGACAGCAGAGCAATACTTCTACGAGTATACAGCCAACCCCAACGCCAAGCTGGTCACGGACCGGGGCCTCAGCTGGCCTTCCCATTCCTGCCGCTGGTGTACCGGACGTCTGAAAACCCACGTCATCAACAAGCACCTGCGGGATCTGCGCAGGCAGTATCACCTGGTACAGTATGTGGGCATTGCTGCGGATGAAGCAAATCGCTGCAAGGACCTGCACTACCCGTTGGTGGAATGGGGAATGACCGAAGCAGACTGCCTGACCTACTGTTACGCCCGCGGCTTCGAATGGGGCGGGCTGTACGATATCTTTCGCAGGGTTTCCTGCTGGTGCTGCCCTCTGCAGCCGCTGTCGGAACTGCGGAAGCTTCGTAAACACTGCCCGGATCTCTGGCAACGGCTTCTGGAAATGGATGCCCATACCTGGCAGCCTTTCCGCGCCGACTACACTGCCCGACAACTGGATGTCCGTTTTGCTTTGGAAGAAGAAAGAACTGCACAGGGCCTGCCCATCACCGGACGGGCCTTTTTTACTGCCCTGCGGCAGAGATTCGAAAAGGAGGGATGTTCTTGAATACCGATGATTTCTGGAGCCTGATTGAACGGGCCCAACAGGTGGCCGACCCGCAGAATGAAGCCTCCATGATGGAGGCCCTGTTTTGGGAACTGACCAAGCTGCCTGACCGGGAATTCTTTGCCTGGTACCGGCTGCAGGAAGCCTTTATGCAGCTGGCCGACACACCCAAGCTGTGTGCGGCGGCCTCTATCATCAACTATGGCACTTCCGATGACCGCTTTATGGATTTTCGCGCCTGGTTGGTCATGCAGGGGCGGGCCGTGTATTTGTCTGCCTTGGCCGCCCCTGACCGTCTGGCCAGGATGCGTGTGCCCTTCGGCGAAGCCGAGTGGGAGCTCTGCGGGTATATCGCCATGTATGCTTATACCGGCAGAAAGTATCTCGCGTTGTTCCGACCGGACGCCCCCGACGGGCAGGCGCTGCGCCGCCGCTATCCGGATTGCAAGGATCTGCCGCAGCAGGTGGAGCGCATCTGCATGAACCGTGCGCTGATCCGAAGATACGATGTGGGTGGGTTTGACCAGGATCTGGAACACCAGATGCTGCAGACCGAGATCGAGTACCGGCTGCATCGAAGCAATATCCCCAGGGATTTCTTTTCGGTTCAGCACAAAGACGAACCCAAAGAGGACCTGGCTGAAGAACTGGCCAAGACGCTCACCATCGATACCGCAGAAGTGGACCCGGCTTTGCCGCACGCCCTTCCTGCCCTGTGGAAGAAGCGGACAGACTGGGAAGCCAGTCGGCTGCAGCAACGAAGCGGCACCGCCCGCCACAAACAGGCTGAACGCTGATTGCAGAAAACGCCAACCCCATGGTGGATCTGGCTGCTGCCTCTTCCGCTGATCTGGTGGGCCGCAGCGGCCATGGCTATGCGCTGGCAGCCCGGAATGAATCTGTCCGGCCTGCTGAGCGCCTGCAATGAGATGCTGGCTGAACCGCTTCCTCTTGCATGGAGCAGCCAGACCCCACGCTTCCTGCTGATCTTCACCGGCTTGTATGCTGTGATTGCCCTCGTCGCATCCAGTGAACACCGCAACACCCGTCCGGGTGAGGAACACGGCTCTGCCAGATGGGGGAGCGCCAAAGAGCTCAACCGTCGCTACCGGGATACCCAAGGCCCCAACCTGCTGATGACGCGCAATTTCCGCATCGGCGTGGATGGCTATAAGCACAAGCACAACACCAATGTGCTGATCGTCGGCGGCGCAGGTGCCGGCAAGACCCGTACCTATGCGGTGCCCAATGTGCTGGAGTCCGGGCGTCTGACGATGAAGGGAGCTTTGTGTACCGGCTGCTCCATGGTCATCACCGACCCCAAAGGGGAAATTCTGCGTAAAACTGGTGGCTTCCTTAAGCAAATCGGGTATGAAGTCCGGGTGTTCGATCTGCTTAACCCTGACGCATCTTTCTGCTATAACCCCTTTCGGTATGTGCGGGATGACAAGGATGTGCTGCAGCTGATCTCCAACCTGATCCAAAATACCACACCACCCCATGCACAGAGCTCCGACCCTTTTTGGGAAAAATCCGAGACTGCGCTGCTCCAGGCCCTCATGCTGTATCTGCTGCATGAGGCTCCGCCGGAGGAACAGAACTTCGGCATGGTTATGGAGCTGCTGGGCAGCGCCCAGGTCAAGGAGGAGGACGAGAGCTACGAGTCGCCCCTGGATATCCTCTTTGAGCGTCTGGCTATGCGGGACCCGGAAAGTATTGCCGTCAAGCAGTATGGCATTTACAAGCAGGCCGCCGGAAAAACCGCCAAGTCCATCCTGGTGAGTGTCGGCGTCCGATTGGCTGCCTTCAACTTACCGCAGATTGCCCGGTTGACCATGACCGATGAACTGCATCTGGACGAGCTGGGAGAAAAACGGGTGGCGCTGTTCTGCTGCATCCCGGATGCGGACCGTTCGCTGAACTATCTGGTGGGCATGGTCTACACCCAGCTGATCCAGACGCTTTTTTATGAGGCGGACCGTGTCCATCGGGGACGGCTTCCCGTGCCGGTCCACTGCCTGATGGACGAGTTCGCCAACATTGCTTTGCCCAAGGACAGCTTCCTGTCCGCACTGGCGACCATGCGTTCCCGGGGCATCTTCTGTTCCATCATTGTGCAGAACATCGCCCAGCTGAAATCCATGTACAAGGACAGTTGGGAATCGCTGGTGGGCCTGTGCGATGAGTTCCTCTACCTGGGCGGCAATGAGCAAGGAACTCACAAATACGTTTCCGAGCTGATCGGCAAGGAAACGGTGGAAACCACCAGCCGAAGCCTTTCCCGAGGCCGCAGCGGCAGCAGCAGTACCAGCCATCAGCAAGCAGCCCGCGACCTGATGACCCCCGACGAAGTGCGCCTGCTTTCCAATGACAAGGCGCTGCTGTTTGTGCGCGGGGAACGCCCGGTCATGGATTGGAAGTACAACCTGCTTCGACACCCGAACATTCGCTTCACCGAAGATGGCGGCGCGCCGCCCTATGACTACACCGCTGCGCCGAATGCCCACGAGGATCTGGCGGGCGATGCCGAAAACTACGAACTGCTGGACATGGATGATTTCCTGCCGGCAGCCGAACAACCGAAACCCATGTTTACTTATCCAAGGAGGGATGCCCATGCATCGCAACAAGATTGATATGCTCCGCACCAAACGTCTGACCCGCCGCGCCTTCGCGCTGTATGCAGCTCTGGTTCTGGTCTGCTGTGCCGCCACGCCGGTGTTTGCCGACGGTGATCCGCTGACTGTGGTCAACAACCTCAGTACCTTCATCTTCTCCATCATCCGTGCCATCGGCCTGATCCTGCTGGGCTGGGGCATTGTGCAGGTGGGCCTGTCGCTGCAGAGCCATGACCCCAGCCAGCGCAGCCAGGGCTTCCTGACGCTGGCCGGCGGCATCATCATCACCTTTGCCAAAGAGATCCTGGACCTGATCGTCGGCACCGGGGTCTGATGTGCCGGAATACATCAGGAAAGGAGGTGATGCACCGTGGGTGACAGCTGGATCGTAAGCAACCTCAACGCTGCCCTGACCACCTGGAATGACAAGCTGGGAGAGATCTGGCAGCTACTGACCCAGAGCCCGCAGACCTTCAAGGACGGGCAGGTATGGGCTGTGATGGTGGGCATCCACGGGGCTCTGCAAGCCATTGGTTACGGGCTGCTGGTGCTCTTCTTCGCAGCCGGTGTGGTCAAGACCTGTGGAACCTTCGTGGAGGCCAAACGCCCCGAACAGGCTCTCAAGCTCTTTATCCGCTTCGCACTTGCCAAGGCTGCTGTGACCTATGGCCTGGATCTGATGCTGGCCATCTTTCAGATCGTGCAGGGGATGGTCTCCACGGTGATCAACCAATCCGGCGTATCCGGAATGAGTGCGGTTACACTGCCCCAAGAGCTGATCGACGCCATCAATGAGGTGGGCTTCTGGGACTCCATCCCGCTCTGGGCTGTGACGCTGATCGGCGGGCTGCTCATTACCGTACTATCCTTCGTGATGATCCTGACCGTGTATGGCCGGATGTTTTCCCTTTGGATGTATGCGGCCATTGCGCCCATTCCGCTTTCGTCCTTTGCCGGAGAACCCACGTCCAATGTGGGCAAGAACTTCCTGCGCAGTTACGCCGGAGTCTGTCTGCAGGGCGTAGTCATTGCTCTTGCCTGCATCATCTTCTCCGCCGTGTCCTCCAGCCCGCCCGCTGTGGATACCAGCGTATCGGTGGTGACCGCCGTCTGGACCTATGTGGGAGAACTGGCCTTCAACCTGCTGGTGCTGGTTGGTGCGGTGAAGGGATGTGACCGGATCGTAAAGGAAATCATGGGCTTGTGACAAATCTTTCGTAAAATTCATCGTTGAATCCTGCAACACTTTCTGCTATACTATGGATAAGAAGCGGAAAGGAGCGTACCTATGCCTAATATCAAGCCAATCTCGGATTTGCGTAACTACAACGAAGTACTGCGGGACGTGTCTGTGAATGAACCGGTATTTCTGACTCGAAACGGCAGAGGCCGTTATGCTGTGGTAGACATCGAGGAATACGAAAGAACACGTGCAGGGCTGAAGCTGCTGGCAGAACTGGCCCGCGGTGAACGCTCCGGTCGGGAGAACGGATGGCTCGCTCTGGATGATGTCGAGTCAGAATTTCTGGGGTGAGCTATGGCAAAAGTGTATCTGTCAGGACTGGCCAAACAAGATCTATCTGATGCGAAACGGTATATTTCCGAGGAGCTGCAAAATCCGGAAGCGGCCAAGCGAGTACTGGCACGCATCTTCAAATCTCTTCGCGTTTTGGAACAGTTTCCCTATTCGGGAACACCGCTCCAGATTACGGGGATCGAAACGGGATATCGTAGTGTTGCCAGTGGAAGCTATCGCATCTTTTATCATGGCGATGAAGAATCCGTCTATGTTGTCCGCATCCTTTACGGACGGCGGGACTTCATGCGGATTCTGTTTGGTGTGACACCAGCACCGGATGATGAAGAATGAACTCTGAAATGGGATCGTAACAGGAACGGGCAGTCATTTTGGCTGCCCGCTTTTTTGTTTCAAGCAAAGGAGTGATTGCTTATGGAAATCAAAATTCCCAAAGAAGTCCGGGACTACCATGAGACTATCTTCTTCGGTCTCAACACCCGGCAGTTTATCTGCTCACTGCTGGCCCTTGGGGTGGCGGTGGGCGTTTATTTTTTGCTCCGTCCGCTACTGGGAACGGAGGAAATCGGCTGGGTCTGCATCTTGGCCGCCGCACCCTTCGCGGCCTGCGGATTTTTCTCCTACCACGGTATGACCGCCGAGCAGCTGTTTTGGGCGTGGTGCAAATCCGAGATTCTGAGCCCCAAACGGCTGGTCTATCGTTCCAAAAGCTATTACTACGATGCAATCCAGGGAGGAATGCGTATGAAGAAACCCAAACAGAAAAAGCGCAGCCGTAAGGAGAAGCGCCATTGATCAAGACCCTGTCCAAAGCGCGGAAACAGGAGCGTGTAAAGTTCCGCATTCCGCGCAACGTGCAGGACTGTATTCCCATCCGCCGCATTTGGGCGGACGGGATCTTCCAGGTGGGCCACCAGTTCTCCAAGACCTGGTCGTTCACCGACATCAACTATTCCATTGCCGGCAAAGAAGATAAGACGGCAATGTTCCTGGACTACTGCGACCTGCTCAATGCATTGGACTCCGGTGCTTCGGCCAAGATCACTCTGTACAACCGGCGAATCAACAAGGAAGAATTCGAGCGGTCCGTTCTGCTGCCTTTCAAGGGTGACGGCCTGGACAACTACCGGGAGGAATTCAACGAGATGCTGCGCGCCCAGGTCACCGAGAGCAACAACAGCATCGTCCGGGAGCGGTATCTTACCATCAGCGTCGTCAAGCGCAACATCGAGGAAGCCCGTACCTACTTTGCCCGCGTCGGCACCGATCTGACCACCAAGCTGGCGGCACTGTCCTCGGTGGCGCAGGAACTTTCCCTCAATGAGCGCCTGCGGATCTTCCGCGACTTCTTCCGCCCGGCGGACCCGCCTGCAGCCGAGTTCGATATCCATCAGAAAGCCCGGCGAGGCCAGCATTTCAAAGACTGGCTTTGCCCCAGCAGTATGGAGTTCGCCGCTGACCATTTCAAGATCGACGACCGTGTGGGCCGTGTGCTTTATCTCCAGGACTTCGCCAGCTATCTGAAGGACAGCTTTGTATCGGAGCTCTGCGACCTGGACCGGGAACTGATGCTGTCCATCGACATTCTGCCCATCCCCACCGATGAGGCCGCCCGTCAGCTGCAGAACACGCTGCTGGGCGTGGAAACCAACGTAACCAACTGGCAGCGGAAGCAGAACGCCAACAACAACTGGTCGGCCATTGTACCTTACGACATGGAACTTCAGCGCAAGGAAACCAAGGAGATGCTGGATGATCTGACCACCCGCGACCAGAGGATGATGTTTGGTCTGGTCACCCTTGTCCACATGGCGGGAAGCAAGGAACAGCTGGATGATGACACCGAGTCGCTGCTCTCCGTTGCCCGCAAGCATCTGTGCCAGCTTTCCACCCTGCGCTGGCAGCAGCGGGATGGACTGGACACCGTGCTGCCCTATGGACTGCGGCGCATCGAGGCGCTGCGCACCCTGACCACCGAGAGCACGGCGGTACTCATCCCGTTCCGCGCCCAGGAAATCATGCAGCCCAAGGGACTCTACTATGGCCAGAACGCTGTCAGCAAGAACCGTATCGTGGTGGATCGCCGACAGCTGCTTAACGGCAACAGCTTCCGCCTGGGCGTATCCGGCTCCGGCAAGTCCATGAGTGCCAAAGAGGAAATCGCTCAGATCGCCTTGTCCACGGAGGATGACATCCTGATTCTGGACGTGGAATCCGAATTCGGACATCTGGTGGAAGCCTTCGGCGGTGAGGTCATCCGCATTTCGGCCACTTCCGACACCCACATCAACGCGCTGGATATGGACCGCGCTTACGGTGACGAACGCAACCCCATTGTGTCCAAGAGCGAGTTTGTGCTGTCCCTGTTTGAGCAGCTGATCGGCAGCGGGCTGGTCACCGCCAAAGAAAAATCCATCCTGGGCCGCTGCACGGAGCAGGTCTATATGCCCTATGTCCGTAACGGGTACAAGGGGACGGTCCCCACGCTGAAAGACTTCTACCGCCTGCTCAAGATGCAGCCGGAACCGGAAGCGCAGGGGCTGGCCCTTTCCTCGGAACTCTTCATCACCGGCACCCTGGGCACCTTTGCCCAGCCCACTAACGTGGATACCAAGGCACGGATTATCGCCTACGATATTCGGGAACTGGGCGAACAGCTGATGCCCCTCGGAATGCTGGTGACGTTGGACGCCATCTACAACCGTGTGATCCAGAACTGGAAGCGTGGACACCGAACCTGGATCTTCTGCGACGAGTTCTACATCCTGTTCCGGTACGAGTACAGCGCCAATTTCTTCTACAAGCTCTGGAAGCGCATCCGCAAGTACAATGGCCTGATCACCGGCATGACGCAGAACGTGGACGAACTGCTGCGCTCCGATACGGCCCGCCTGATGCTTGCCAACTCGGAGTTCTTGATCATGCTCAACCAGAGCGCCACTGACCGGGAGGAGCTGTCCAAACTGCTGAACATCTCGGACACCCAGCTGGGATACATCACCAATGTGCCTGCCGGCTGCGGCCTGATCCGCTGCGCAGGTAATCTGGTGCCCTTTACCAACAGCTTCCCCCGGGATACGCAGCTCTACCGCCTGATGACCACCAAGCCCGATGAGCAATTGAAAGGATAAGGTATATGAAGCAAAAAAATAAGGGGCCGCCCAAGGCGGCCCCCATAAGTAAGGTCAGTGTGACCAGATGTTATTTTCCAGATCGCGCAGCCGCGTCCGGTAGTCCTTCACGATCTCTTCGGTTTTCTCCACATCCGGGAAGGTGACCAGATAGTCGTCGCCCGCCTGATGAAAACTCACAACACCGGCAAGGCCCGCTATTTCCGCAACTTTGATGAGCGTATGAAAATCATATTCCTTGGAACTGAACAAAACATTCATGGGAATGTGCTCCTTCAATAATTATCGCCTGTCTTTCAATCATATCACATAAGATCTCCGAAAGACAACTGCCCGTCCTCGCTGCTGCGTTGGAGCGCAGGCGGCACGATGGTTAGTAGGCTCAATGCTGACTGTGCATCGGTAAGCCAGGGCCGAACTTGGTCGTGGTTTAGGATGAGCGGCATTCGGTCATGAATATCTTTTACTACTTCATTGGGGGCAGTAGTCAGGATGACAAAACAATTGTTCCCCTCGCAATTGTCGTAGACTCCGGCCAGATAGATAGGCTTGCCAGGCAGTTGAAAAAAATACTTGTGCCTGCCCGCATCCCATTCGTAGTACCCACTGGCAGGGATCACACACCGCTGAGCGGCCATGCTCCGACGGAACATTGGTTTCACGCATACTGTCTCGGCACGAGCATTGATCATCAGCCCGCCGCGCCAGCCGGGAATGCCCCACCGTTGAAATTCAGAGACAATTTTATTGCCACTGGAAATCAGCACAGGTGCCTCGTTTGTGGGCGCAATGTCTCCAGCCGGAAAGTTCAGTTCATTATGCTGCCCATTGCTGCGCCGCTGAGCATCCCGGACAATTTGTTGGAATTCCTTGTATTCTTGAGTCGAAAAAAGATAGCGCCCACACATACAGATAGCTCCTTTCGTGCAATTATCCTACTACACGCCCCATAATTCGGAACTCGTCCGTCTCTTTAATTGGGATGGGATCATACTTGGGATTTAGAGAAAGCAAGAATACACCGCGTTCGTTGCGATACAATTTCTTGCAGTAACCTTGGTCATTCAACACACACAGCACGATCTCGCCGTTTTCTGCATTTTCTGCCCTGCGGGCCCAGACAATCTGGCCATCCGCAAAGCGGGGCGACATACTGTCACCAGCCAGCCGGACGCCGAACTCGGCATTTGCGGGGACAGAATCGTCCACCTCCATCTCCTCTGACAAGTCGTCATCCAGCCATTGGCCGGTGCCGGCAGAAGCAGGCTGCAAATACACGGGAAGAATACGAATTGTGGGATGGATGTCCTCACAAAACTGGGGAGAGCACAGCAACAGATCTCGGTACTCTTCCAGGCGATTCATACCTAAATGGTTGAGCTGGGGGCCTTCGGATTCATTGAATAGATCAGAAACCTCTCGGTATCCCAGCGCATGAGCCGATCCTTACAGCCTATACCAATGCTGTGGAGCCGGGAAAACAATCTGGCGAGAACCTTCCGCTATCCAACCAAGAGGAAATCGTACAAGCACCCGCTTCTGGGGTGAATGAGGAAGAAAGCTCAGCATTTTCGCTTACTATGTTGGATGTAAGCCAAGGCCTTTCTGTTTTGGTACAAGCTGACGGAGAGTATATGCTTTATGACGGCGGAAGTAGGAGCGCGTCATCCTACGTTGTTGCCTATTTGCAGCAGCATGATGTAACAGAACTGACTTGGCTGGTAGCATCTCACTACGACGAAGATCATATCAGTGGTTTGGTTGGCGTGCTTCATACCACGCCAGTGGAGCGGGCCTTGATGCCTGACTACACTTCCGACACTCAGATCTATCAATCACTGCAAAATGTGCTGGAAGAAAAGAGCGTCCCAGTGATTTACCCAGCTCAAGGGGACACCTTCACTCTGGGCGGTGCAGAGATCCAAGTTGTAGGGCCCCGGAAATTTGACTACGATTCGGATAACAGCAATTCTCTCTGCCTGCGTATTTGTTACGGAGATTTTCGATGTCTGCTGACCGGAGATGCTGAGCAGGATGCGGAACAAGACATGGTGGCTTCCGGGCAGGATCTGACCTGCGATTTGTATGTGGTAGGGCACCATGGCAGTTCCTCTTCCACAAGTGAGGAACTTCTGGAAGCAGCGTCTCCCCGGTATGCTTTTCTCAGTGTGGGAGCCGACAACGCATACGGGCATCCCACGGAACAAACCATGACCGCCCTGCAGCAGCATGGCGTCGCCCTGTATCGGACGGACAAGCAGGGCGAGATTACCGTATACTCCGATGGAGAGAACTGCTGGTTCAGCACAAACCCCTGCGAGGACTGGACGCCGGGCAGCCAAACGGCGCCGGACACGCCGCTTGCCACGACGCTGCCCCAAAGCGCCCGGTTTGTGCTGAACACCCACACCAAGAAATTCCATGACCCGGATTGCCCCAGTGTCGAGCAGATGAGCGACAAGAACAAAGACTTTACCTGCGCCGCCCGGGAAGAACTGATCAGCCGCGGGTACACGCCCTGCGGCCGATGCAATCCATGACCCTGTAGATAGAAATGACCACCTGTCCCATCAGCAGGTGGTCATTTCTGTCTATAAGACCATTTTGTAAAGCAGGTGATTCCATGAAAGAGAACAAACATAAAGAACTCAAGCAGAAACCCGGCGGGCGCTTGCCCAAAGAACAGCCGTCCCGCACCATGCCCAAAACGATGGCCCGACAGGCATGGCTGAAAAGCAAAGAGCGGGTATTGTCGGCCGCGAAAACGAACCCGGAAGGAAGCTATGCTACCGCGCAGGAGATGGAGGAACAGGGCGTCCGGAAGGGGGAAACACTGCTGGAGGATGGCACGGCCTTTACTTTGGGGAAGGCCGGGAATGCCGTCCGCAGACATTTTGACTATGAACGCGAGCCGAACCGGTGCCCGCCGCAGGAGGGAATACGAGAAGGGTACTCCGTGCCCCCGGACGCGACGAATCCAGACCCGCAAACGGCTGCAAGGCAGGAACAGAAACGCCGTGCAGCACAGAAGCAAAGCCGGAATTTTCAGGAACGGCAGCGGCAGACCAAGAACGCCGCCCGGGGGCTGCGCGGCGTCGACCAGGATCAAAAGCAACTCCGAACCGCAGCCAACACGGTGCGGCAAGAGAAGCAGGCTCGACAAGCGGCAAAGCGCACACAGGTGATGCTGCGCCGTGCCAGAAAAACCGCCCGTGAAGGCGTAGAAGCAGCGCGAAAGGCGACGACAGTTCTGCGCTCGGCCATCCGGCATCTGCTGGCTGCCTTGCAGAGTCTGGTGGCGGCACTGGTTGCCGGTGGCTGGGTCACGGCGTTTATCGTGCTTTTGATTTGCCTGATCGCCCTGGTGGCGGGTTCCGCCTACGGCATCTTCTTTGCGGCGGAAACGCCCGATGAAAATGCCGTCACCGCGCAGGCTGCCGTGGAACAGCTTACCGGGGAATACCGTGACCGGCTGGAAGAAATCGAAAACAGGGTAGAATATGACCGCCAGGAGATCGAGTCTAACGATGGCAGCTATGCCATTGCGTGGCAGGATGTCCTAGCGGTCTTTGCGTCTCAAACGGCGGGGGACACCAACGGTGCCGCTGTAGCTTATCTGGATGCGGATAATGTGGAGCGGTTGCGCACGGTGCTGTGGGATATGAATGAACTGGACTGGCGCACCGAAACCCAAACCCGGGAGATAGAGCAAAGCAATGAAGATGGCGAATCGGAAACCACAACCATCACCGAAACGGTGCTGGTCATCGAACTGACCCACCACACCCCGGAAGAAATGCGGGAGACCTACCACTTCACAGACCGGCAGAATGAATACCTGACGCTACTTTCCGGCGAGGATACCGCGACCCTTTGGGGAGAACTGCTGGGCGGTTTTGTACAAAGCGGTGAGGATATTATGGCACCCGGTATGGATACAGATTTTGCGGATGGTGCGTTGCAATGGCCGCTGCCGGTGGAGGGTACAATCACTTCTCCACAGGGATACCGCACCGACCCCATTACAGGCGAGATCAGCTACCACAGTGGTACCGATATCTCAGCACCAGAAGGTACGCCAATCCTGGCTGCTGCCGATGGGACAGTGACCATTGCCAACGCTACAGACAACTGGGGCGGCAGCTACGGGTACTATGTCAAAATCGACCATGGTGGAGGGCTTACAACTTTGTATGCCCATTGCTCCAGTATTTGCGTTACAGTGGGGCAGCAGGTGCTGGCAGGGCAAGTCGTTGCCTATGTTGGCCAGACAGGAAGAGCGACAGGGCCTCATCTGCATTTTGAAATGCATGATAAGTATTCAATATGACAAGAAACCTTACTTCATGACATCAGACTCGACTTATAGGTCAAAAGGCTTGTAAAAGGTAAAAAAGGGGATTTTACTTGAATTTACAAAAGTACTGAGGCTTAACAAAGGGGTGTTCAGAACAGTGAGATCAGAGCATGGATAAAGATTTTGTGAGAATAGACCTTGGTTGATCGAAAATTTAAACTCTAATTCAATTTTCGTTTGGAGGGCAAAATGAAGGAACAGAAACTTATTGACACACCTACATTCCAGGTGAAAGACAACACCTTGTGGTTTGAACACTATTTTCTTCAGATCTCTAACATCTCGCAGGTTTCAGCTAGAGAAGCAGAAACTATTCCTGTGCGATATGCAGTGGCATGTATTGTAGTTGGCTTGCTGTTCCTTTTAGCGAAACTCTTTTGGGTCAGTTTTTTGGCTATCGGTATTGGTGCGGCGTTGTTTTACTATATTTATCACAAAAAGCAGAACCCTGAATACAACCTCTATATTGGGTTGAATTCTGGTCAGGTCTTCCGGTTCCATTGCGCGACAGAAAGATTTGCAAATGCCGTAATGGAAGCGTTAAGAGAATGCATAAACTCGCCGCATGCCTCAATCAATGTCGATTTTGCGAACAGTGAAATACATGGATCAAAATTTATTTTTGGAAACCAAAATCAAGTGTCCCATTGATGAAGGTGCTCTTATATGGATTCGATTAATATTAACTTTGGAACTGCTTCAATTACGGATTCAACTTTCGCTATAGGGAAAGACAATAGGATAAACAATATTCCAAGTAATGCTTCTTGTCTTAGCATCTTGCAGGATGCTTTTGCTTCTGCTTCCAATAAACTGACAGATCGTCCGGATTACCAGAAAGTGATTGAGCAGGCAAGCAAAATTGCAGATACAGGGGATAAAAAGAATCTGGTTGATTTTCTAAAAAAGAATGCAGGCACCTTCGCAAGCCAAATTGTTATCGGCGCTTTGGGCGAAACGGCGGCAGGGATTATTTTGAAACTTATTTGCCAATAGTTTAATACGGAGAGGTTGATCAGAATTTGTTGCTGAGCAACCTCTCCGTACTTTATTGTTATAGTAATTGAATCTGTGAGTTAACCCAACTGGCACGTACGCCTATATAAGTGCCTGAATTTCAATAACCAGAGGCGATAATATTGGATTCAAATGTGTAAAGCTACTTATATCAAGTTTGAATTTGGTAAATGCATCTTATAAGACCAAAGCGTGTTATCCCATTGCGGTGTAAGACACTATAGCTGATAGGCTAGAAATTGAGGTTTTTTATAGACTACATTCTTTTCAATATATAGCCGACTCCGATCACAGTTTCTAGGGAGTGTTTTAGCTGTAGCTTTTTCCTTAAGATATGAATATGAACATCTATTGTTCTAGTCGATAGGGCAGCAGGAGAGTTCCAAACGTTAATCAGTAATTCTGAACGCGTAATAACGCGTCCTTGATTTTTTAGAAAGTAGCAAAGTAATTTGTATTCCATAGGGGCCAAATGGACAAGAATCTTTTGGTATTGCACAATATTCGAGTGGAGTTTGACGGAAATGTCTCCATACAGATACTCGTCATTGTGTAGCCTATCTTTATCTTGGATGATCATAAAGAAAGGCTTCCTTTCCATTCATAACTGTCTTGTAGGTGTATTGCAAGTATAATTGTACTTAATAGCGTAACGATAAGCAGGAAAAGAGTAGCTAACCCGTAATTGTACGGACTTCCATCTGCTCCTCCATACCCTTGTGTTGTGAGTAACGCCGCTGCATGGAACAGTGGCCAGAATCCCAGCCACTCTATCCCGCCCTCCATACCGGAAAGGCTCAGCAATGCCGGAAGACAGTACCCTACCGCGCTGACAAACAAAGCCGGAAGCAGATTGCCAAATGCCCGCCCGAGGGTGAGGGTAATGGTGCACATACAAAAGCAGGCCACTACACGGCAGAAAAGCCAGAATAACAACACATCTGATAGAGTTACGAACGAAGGTAGGCTCTCGAATTCAGAAATGCTCATCGCAGGGGCAAGCAGGGCGGGCAAACCATAGTCTCTCAGTACTTGGATCAGATGCGGAAGGCAGGAGGATACCGCGATGGCTGCAGCCACACCAGCACTGACTGCCAGTTTTGCTCGAACTGTGCGCTTGCGGCCCAACGGTGTCACACAGAGGATGGTTTCCATGCCGCCGCGGCGTTCCATGGCAAACAGCCCCGAAAAACAGATCGCGCAGGCCAGCCCGGCCAACAGTGCATCCTGCACATCGGCCTGGCCCGTGAAGCCGAACAGCTCTTTGTATCCGCTTTCATATACTAGCCAGGCGCCAGGGTGTTCTTTCAAATATGAGTTAATATTCTGCTGTATCACTTTCAGGTAAACAGAGAATTTTTGCTGTAGCGAGCTGTACGCAACGATTGTATCTGGGGAGGTTTGTCCACTAGCAATATGCTGCTGTGTCTCCAACATCGGACCAAATTCTTCCCCTTGTTCCTCTAGCCAGGCGCGACTCTTCTGGGTAAAGGGGCCTGAAATGTGCCTCATGTAATAGGCATAATAGATTTCGTCCGCACCGATGTAACTCTCGGCGGTTATGCCCTGATAAACGCTAAAACCAATAAATGAAGCAAGAGCGATCACAGCTCCGTTGAGCAGGAGCAGTTTGCGAGCTTCTTCCTTATATATAGAGGTGGCGCGGGTTTTGTGCCGCAGGCCCAGCAGAAAACCGCGCTTTACAGCGGACAGAAGTTGGACGCGGGCGAACACCCAACAAAAGGAAGAGGCCAAAACTCCGCCATAAAGTACCGCCGCTGTCCACTCGACGAGCGGCAACCCGATGGGGGATCCAAACCAGTATAGATTACGGTAGTTGCCCAGTAATTCGTTGGTCTGCAGCAGGCTGGCGAGGTTTGCATACTTGATGACGTTCAGCCTGCTGGTAGCCGGAATCGCAGCGCGGATGCCGAACATCATGAGCGGCCCAATCAGGGCGGCAGCCCATCCGGCTGCGGCCCGGCGGGCTACTAACGCCGCCAGCATGACCCAAAGCCCCATGACAAAGGCCCCAGCCCATTTGGCCAGCAAAAAGCGGAGCAGGTACTCCCCCACAGTGATTTGCATTGTACAGCGCATCAGGGCGGGCACGCTCTGGATCGTGCGGGTCAGCGGTCCAAGACCAAACGACGCAGCACAGTACACAAGGTTCACGCCGTATAAAAGCGCCAGCACGGCCAGCAGCGATAGGGCAAATGCCCCCAACTTTGCTAGCGCGGTTTGCAACCGCCCAGCGGGCAGGCTGCGCACAAGCGATAGCAGACCGCTGTCCCGCTCCTGCCGCACGAGCAGCAGCGCCAGCACCAGCATAGACGCCAGCAAAATCAAATCGGTAAAGGTATAGGAAATGGCGGTGTACAGTCCTTTTTGCGGGTAATAATCAATGGCTGTTTCGTCCAAACCGGCGTATACTGCTGCCGTAACTTCAATGTTTTTCAGGTCGTACCCGGTCTCATCATTCTGGAAAATGGAGATGCCCGACAATTGGTTTGCCTTGGTTTGTACGCTGTCCAGAAAATCAGTGTACCCGGCCACCGTGTCGTACTCATTGACCAGTTGGGTAAACAGACGGTATTCCATGGTCAGGCTGTCGGTGTAGAGGGTGTAGCTCTTGTCACGATATATCTGCTCATATTGATCGAACAGTTCAGCATTTTCTTCCCGGTAATTTTGCTGGATGACGCTGTTGCCATACGCTGAATCCCGGAAGTAGTTTTCCAACCGTAACAGGGATTCGGCTTCGTCCAGTTTTCCGTGCAAAAAGTCGCCCTTGGCGGCCATATCCGAACCCAAGGCAGCCAAATCAGCCCCCACGGCGCGGTAGGCCGCGGCGGGGGGCTGGTTGGCGGTGGGACGAGTGCCGATCCAGAGTAATAACAGATTGGCGGCCACCAATACGGCCAGTAGAATCGGGAACACACGGTTTCCCCATACTTTGCGCAACTCGGCGGTGAGCAGGCTCATTTTCCGTCCCCCTCTCCGAATACCGCTAGATACACTTCCTCCAGGCCCTGGCCGGGGGTGTATTTTTCGGTGAGTTCCTGTACTGGGGCGGCATCTACAATCTTTCCTGCGCGGAGTAGGATCACCTCGGTGGCGACAGTCTCCACATCCGATACCACGTGGGTGGCAACCAAGATAATTCGATCTTGTGCCATGGTGGCCAACAGTTCCCGCAGGCGCACCCGTTCCTTGGGGTCAAGACCAGCAGTGGGTTCGTCCAGAATCAGTAGTTTGGGATCGCCCAGCAAAGCAGAAGCCAGCAGTAAGCGCTGCTTCATGCCACCGGAATAGGCGGACAGGCGCTTATCTAATTCATCCGACAGATTCACCGCTGCAGAAACACGGGATACCTCGTCGGGAACAGATTTGCGAGGTAGCTCTTTGAGTGCCGCCATGTAGGCAAGGAACCGTCGCCCGGTGTAGCTGTCGTACAGCCCTTGTTGTTGGGGCATATAGCCGAGGATGCGCCGGAAGGCAATACCACGCGCGGGCTTGCCGCACCAAAGCACTTCGCCGGAATCAGCCGCCAGTGTACCAGTAATGATTCCAATCAGTGTACTTTTGCCAGCGCCGTTGGGGCCCAAAAGGCCATAAAGGCCCGGACTGAGGGAAAATGTGAGGCTTTTAAGTGCGCGCTTAGGCTTGGCCGTTGTGAATTTTCCACGGAACAGCATGTGAAATAGAGAATTTTGTGGTATATAGATTTTGCAAAGATCTTTCAACTGTAATTTGTATTGCATGATATGCCCCCGATACGTTACAATTGCATATCTGGTGAACCGCGAATGGTATTAACGTTATAATAGTAAGCAAGTGCAACGTTTCGCTCATTGTTTGGGTCTTGCATCAGATCTGACAGTGCATCTCCCCAAAAAAGATTGAACCGCGTCTTTGCTTTGGGGAGGATAGGAATAATCAGGTCGGTTTTGTCCGCTGTATAGCAATTTCTAATATAGCTATCTCGAAGATTGTTCTTTTGACGCAGAGTATAGAGATCCAAAATGCCAGTGGGGAGCTGAACAGAAAGTACAAGAAATAGAAGAACACAGGTACAGATAAGCCAACGGGAGGGAAGGCGTAAACGATTAAAGCACACTAATGTAGTAGACGATAAAAAAATTACGACTCCCAACATGCTTCTCAGAGGATAAGTAGGGGACAAGGACATGGAAAAGTGGCAAACTAGGGCACCTAGCAACAACAAAAGTGCGGGTCCTGATTGCTGTTTCTCACACAAAACAAGAAGCAGCATTAAGAAAAATGTCAATAGAATTAACCACCAAAGTTCCTGCCATAAGAATTTCGTGTATTGCAGGGCTCTGTGCATCAAAAGAAGTACCGAAATGTGTGTTTGCCCATAGCCAGCACTACGGCGATAATTGCCAGGGGCGACCAAAAGTAAGAAAAAACCGGTAAATTGTCCAACTGTTCCGGCAACTAGTAACCTATATCCCGGCAATTTTTTCTGTCGATTTTGTATGAGGCGAAAAGCACAAAGAACACAAGCAGCAGCACTCTGCTTTTCCATACTCCATCCAGAAAGGAGCCCCAATATCAACCAGATTATGGTTGCAAGATGAAAGTTTGGCATTTGATTTGGATGCAGGAATGGTTGCAAAAACCACACGGTTATTGTCATTGTCCACAAATAATTGACGGAACCAGTCATCCATAAAAAATTTTGTCCAAAGGCAGGTACTGCGGTGTATAAAAGTAGTACGCCTCCCATAGTGGTTAGAAATGTGGAATTAGGTGTATGTGGGAGGGAAAAACGTACCATTGCCGAAACCAATAAAAGAAAGACCACGCTGTTACAAACGTCAAAGACTTTTTCAGGCAGCAATGAAAAAATCTGTACAGTACATAACACAGGAAGACGGCCACTGTGTACTGTGTAAATATTTTTAAGGGACAAGAATAAATCAGATAACTGACGGATCCGTCCGGAGGGAAAGAGCACACCATCAAAGCGAACAATTAGACGACAAGAAAAAAAGAAATCATCTGCCGCCATAGGCGTCAACCTGTTGAGGATGAATGTGACCAGAGTGATTATCAACAAGAGCAGGCAGGGAGAACTAATTATATGAGTGCATGGTCGGAGTGTACCAACCGTAGAACATGATTGGTATCTTTTCATATATTTTGTGAAGCTACATCTTTTTCGCATAAAAGGATAAATCTTTTTTGTGTTAGGGTTCTTTGATCGATTGCCCATCCACAGAACCGGCCTGATAGGCGGTGTGGGAAACCAATCGGTATTGTGGAATATCAAACATCCAAAGAGCATCATGTTCGCTGTCCACCGGATATTTGCAGTTGATGGAACGCATTCCATCTATGACTAAATAGTAGTCTCCTGCGGTAGTCACAATGGCACAGGGGTTGGAAGTTCCGTTGCTGTAGGTATAGTGGTTTGCGTTTTCGGTGGCTTCCCCGGTGTCCAAAGAAAGAGCATAGTACATTAAAACGGATGCTTCATCCGATCCCTGATTAAGATAAGAATGGGTGTAAAAGGCGCCGTCATAAATACCGTCAAAACGGTAACTGTAACTGGTAGTGAAATTGTCAGGCAATGTGGTGAAAATCTCTTGCAGAAGTGCACCATTTTCCAGATCATACGCGCAAAGCGTTTTATCCGCGGTTAAAGTATAATACTTGCCGTCGTAGCATCCGCCGATTTGTGTATAAGGGAGCTCAAACAATTTGGTGAATTCATTTGCGGAAGGGTTGTATCGCACAAACTGTAAAGGAAGTTGCTCCATATCTGCGCTGAAATCATACTCGTACGGGACATAACTCATAATCAAGTCATTGCCGCAGACGCCTATAATTTTCTCTTCGATTTCGGGTAGGTCGCAAAGCGAGATCAACTCCCCGGTGTTGGCATTGAGCGCGCACAGGGTTCGGGTGGTTTCAGATTCACTGTAATTTTGTACTGTGAAATAGAGATTCTGCTCATCCCGTGCACAACTGTCGTAAATCAGGGAGCAAAGATCGGACGATGCCGGGAAGGTAAAAATGCAGGATCTTTCGCTGCCGTCCAGTTGCGCAATCTCAATGCTTGGCAAAATCTGATCGGCAATTGTACTACCCATACCTATAGAGCTGCCATGAAGAAGGACCAAGTGGTTACCTACCGGAATGGCCAATTGTCGTCCAAAAAAATTGGAAAACCAGGAGGGACAGCTTTCATCGTTATGGTTGCAGTTGGGACTGCTGCATAGGTAGACTTCCTGTCCGGAAGCAAAGTCAATGTACCGAAGATTAGTCCCGCCCTCTTCCCGCGCAACAAAACGGTAAAAGCCGTCTGAAGAGGAAAAACCATCACTGTACGAATCGATAGCCAGATACTCCAGATTGCCCTGGGGTACAAAAGCGTCCCGGGGGGCATATTCGGTAGAAAATGGCAATGTTTCGGAAATAGAGGACTGGCTCTGCGGCGTTTCACTTTGCAAGTCCGAAGAGACAGGAGAACCGCATGCCGTTGTACACACAGAGATAAGAAATGCAGAAGAAATTAAAATTGCCGTTTGTTTGGTTTGAAGGAATCGGGCCATTTTACACCTTCCTATCTGAAAAGAAAACTAAATTGCGACCGGAAAAAACAAAAGGATACAATACCACTAACCGCCGACGCCAAATTGTTCGACTCCGGCGGTTAGTTGGATAGATTTGCATCACCCTAAAAGAATTTGGATATTCCGTTATATATTATTAAAGTTTAGCCAGTCGTCACAGACCAACGCTGTTGGGATCCACTCTCGTTGTACCACGAAGTATAGACCTGCTCGCCAGCAATGTCACTGTGGTTCCAATACGCATTGCGGCGATCAAAATAAATGCGATGATAATCGCCGCTGATGGTATGAAAATCGATAGAGACCTCGTCATTGTTAACATTGGTATTGGAAACGATGGAGACCACGCCGCGATTGTACTGCGCAACACGTCCAGAACCATTGCCACGACCAAGAAACAATTTGATTGTTCCTTGGTCATTTACAGGAGTCCAGAGTGTACGTGCCGAAGAAAGAACGACTTTGTCACCGGATGCAGCTGCGTACAAAGAAGAGGTATATCCTCTGATGGTGTATGTGGAACCAGGATATACAGAAAATGGCTGGATTGTGGGAGCGGCAGCAAAAGCGGGAACAGCCAGGGCACAGGCCATTGCCAGGGTCATGCAACCGGTCAGAATCTTCTTACTCAGGGTTTTCATCACGTAAATCCTCCTTTTCATGGGATTTTTCTTTGTAAATTGATTAGTGGGCGGATGCACCAACACTGCGCGCCGGTGTTGGCCATTACAAGTCGTGGTCGATTCCCGGGTGCACCAACCCTTTCTTGTAACTGAACCATATCACGGCAAAGCAACGGCTTTCCACAAATATGTAGTAAAATGGGGGCGATTCGACATAAAAGACGAGTGGACAGTATATAAAAAGACCCGGCGCTATTAAAGGCCGGGTCAATGTGACGTATTTATGTTGTACAAATGAGTCCTATTGGGTTCATTCTATTTAGCCAACAGACGAACAACCTCAGCAACCAAACGCATTCGCTGGTCTGTGTTTTTTGCGTTTAACGAGGTATCTTCAAATGCTTGAACTATTGCAGTGACAATTTTTTTCTTCTCTTGCGTTAGAGTATGCACTGAAAGCAAATCAGCATTTTCTCCATAAACTAAGGTGTCGAGGGAGACACCAAGCAGATCGGCCATTTCAATAAGGCAATCAACAGACGGTAACTTGGCGTTTGTCTCGTAAGCACTGATAGTAGAGGTTTTCTTCCCCAATTTGTTGCCCAGCATTTGCTGTGTCCAACCTTTGCCCTCGCGCAATTTGCGGTTGTGGTCTCCGATATAATTGTGGCGCTCTGTATCTTTCATGTCTTACATCCTGTTTGAAGCGGCCTGTCGCCGTATGATTATCTCTAAGGTAAGACAATTTTATACGATTGGGCTTGCCAATCGGTGTCATTTTAGGATATTATTACACTTAAAGTGTAATACGAAGATAAAACTTGACTTTTGGGAGATTTAATCTTATGTTGTATGGCAAAGAAGGACAACTGCTTCGTCGAAGTAAAGGTGAGGATGCGAATATGAAGAAAATAAATATTTTACTATGCGATGATGATAAAAATTTCTTGCGGCGGTTGGCAGATACTGTGACCAAACAACCCTTGCCTAAAGGCACATCTGCAAATGTAACTATGAGCAGTCACCCGGCAACCCTTACAGACCGGCAGCTGTCGGAGTATCAAATTATGTTTCTGGACATTGACATGGAAGAACGAAGCGGAATGGATATCGCACGCCGAGTGCGTGAACTCCATCTCGATACGATTTTGATTTTTGTAACAAATTATCCGCAATTTTCGTTGGAGGGGTATGAAGTTCGTGCATTTCGATACCTACTCAAACAGGAACTTGAGCAAAAGTTGCCATTGTATTATCGGGATGCATTGGCGGAATTCCCACGGGAGGAAAAGTGTTTGCAATTCTCCATCAATGCAGAACCGTACAGTGTCCCCTACGACAACATTCTTTATCTGGAAAGCCGACATCGAGTTATTTATTTGCATACTGTGGATCTGGAACGAGCCGGAGATCATTTCTATGGCAGAATGGAGGATTTGACAGAAGAACTGGAACCAGAGGGCTTTTTACGTATTCAGAAAAGTTATCTGGTCAATATGGCACACATCAAAAAGCTTAATTTCGACCATGTGCTTCTCAGTAATGGTGAAGAACTGCCTGTTAGCCAAAAGCGCTATGCACAGCTTAAGATTCAATATTTGGGATGGAAAAACAAGCAGTGGGGGAAATCACTGTGATAGAGTATTTTTTGACATACCTGTGGATAGCGTTGGATTACGTCGGTGCTACATTTCTTTTCGATGGATTCGCAACCAGACGGTTTAAGCGATTGACCTTTTGGGGAATCACAAGCAGCTATATCTTGTTTGAGAGTACGGTACTGAATCTTATAATGCCTGCAACAGCCAGCTACAGTAGGGTAATGTTGGCACTGATTTTTTATGCTATTTTTTACATAGTGCAGTACAATAGTACTGTTATCTTTTGCCTTTTTATGGCCGTGATTTGTTATGCTATTAGCTGCTGTGTAGATAACATGTGTTATACATCCTTGTTTTTATTCACAAAAACAAATTTTGTAAGCACTTTTTTCTTGCCGCTTACTGTGCGTTGCATAACAGTTGCTATCTGCTATCTGCAAAAACGATTGCGTACAAAACATGGGGCATTGCCGGCAAATTGGAAAACGTATATAGTTCCAATGCTGATTTCGCTTGCTAATATATTGTTGGTGTTCTATTTTGGTGCAAGTTTTCGGTGTGGTCAAATGGCGGAAAAGCCACTGTTTGTTTGTGCTCTATTCTTGACAAGCATACAAGTGGCGGCGCTATTTCTTGTTAGCTGGATGGAACAAAATGCACATTTTCGAGAAGAAGCCCTCAGCTTGCAGACAAAGGCCAAAGCTCAACAAGAAAACATTGAAGCATTAAGTGCAGCGTATGCGCAGCAACGTAAACTGACCCATGATTTCCACTCGCATTTGGATCTGTTGGCGGCTTTTCTGAACAGAGATGATGGAACCGAGGATGCGCGAAACTACATCCACAACTTGCAAAAAACTACTATTTCTAGATTACTTCTTGTATCTACAAAAAATACGTCGTTGGATGCATTGCTTAACCCAAAAGCTTTGCTGGCAAAAAAGAGAAATATTGACATCCAGTTTATGGTAAACGATCTTTCCCCTTTGAAACTTTCCATTGTGGATTTGACGGTCATTATCAGTAATATTTTTGACAATGCCATTGAGGCGTGTGAAAAGTTGCCGGAGGAGGAACGCCAAATACGGGTACAAGTTCTTTTGGAGGAGGAAGAACTTTTCTTTTCTGTACATAATCGCTCGTTGCCGGTATCCATACAGCCGGGACAATTGCCGCCTTCTACCAAAGAAAACCCAACACTCCACGGCTATGGCCTTGAAAACGTTCGTTCCATCTTGAAAAAGTACAAGGCAGTTTATACTATGGAGTACCAAGAGGGGTGGTTTTATTTTGCTACTGAACTGCCCAATACTTTGCTTTCGTGACATAAAAGTCGTCTTTTGAGACAAAAAAGCTGGCAAACCTCATTGCTATGCTTTAGTATAGCTAATATAAGTAGAAACTAAAAGGTACTTTTATGGAACTGTTGGCAGATAAATTGACAGGCTGTTGTTTACGGGCAAGGCTTATTGAAGAAAATCAATCCGATTGGTGCCGGTATGCATTACAAATGCGTATTACCAATGTTGTTGGTTTTTTAATCCTAATGGCATTTGGCCTGTTTTTGGCCTCTTGGCCACAGGTGATACTACTTAATCTGGGTGTGGCATTTTTGCGCAGAAAGACCAATGGATTGCATATGGCAACCGTAGGCGGATGCTTTTCTTTTTCATTACTTTGTGAATATGGTTGTTTAGTTGCCATAAAATTTATGCAACCTTTGATAGCCTTGGCTTTGTTTATATGTGCAACGATTACAATTCTTGTGTTGGCTCCTTGTAATAATAAAGAAATCCATTATACAGAAAAAGAAAAGAAATGTCTTCGAAAGGCAGTACATAGAAGGATTGCGGAGTACGCACTTATTGTAATGGTGCTATTTACTATTGAACCGGTGTTTTCTTATATATTGATTATGGCAGAATCAAGCGTTGCATTGCTAGTTGTTTTAGCAAAGCGAGGCTTTGGTATTCAATAGTGATCAGTTACAAACGAAAAGGAGGTGCGTTTATGAACTTGCAAGCAAAATTGTATAAAGGTGTTCGTAATGTATTGCAAAATATGTTGCGGCGTGAGGCAGGCAGCGAGCCGTGTACGACTTGTTGGTCTTATCAGCCCCACCGCCCTGAAACACCCTTGCCGCAGCCGAAAGATAAAAAATAATGGTCGCTCTTAAATTGTTCTAATGAATACGCGCCCGCCGCATCTTGTATGCGGCGGGCGTTTTTTGTTTCAAAAAGTTTTTGCTAATGTAAAGGTCTATTTGACATTTGGCAGCTACAATTTTGACAGAGCCAAAACAAGGTGGTGAAGGGAAGTGGACGCGAACTGGCGAAGAGATGCGATTGTTGAGCTTCTTCGCCAGAAAGGCAAGGTAAAAGCACGAGAACTGGCCAAACGGTTTCATGTGACGCGGCAAACAATTTGCCAAGATATAACTGTTTTATCGCTTCGTTGCGATATTTACACAGAGCGCGGTCAGAACGGTGGAATCTATCTGTTAGAGAAAAAGAGACCTGTACGTAAATCGCTCAGCTCATCGCAGATTGAGGTCCTTGAGCAACTTTTACCATCTTTATCCGAGGAAAAGCGTCTTATCGTCCAGTCCATTCTCCATGATTTTGGCTCCTAGCGGGCAGCATGCTCGACCTTGATAATTGAATACTCAGCACGGAGGCACGTTCCCCGAGCAGGTAGCGTGATCAGAGAAGCGCCATGACATACAATCTCACACTTAACGAGTTGGTGAAACTGTATTGAGCGATCCATTCTACTGACAAAGCAGTGAAAACTGCTTCGCCATGATCTGTAAAGGGAGATAATGATACACCTGTTGCCCCGCACGTCAGACGGGGTGGCCGACCTTGGGTTGAAATCCTTAGACCCTTGGAACACCAGTGAAAGCTGCGAAGCGGCTTGCCGAACGAAAGTGAACCGTGTTCCCAGTTGCCAGGGGGCGAGCTGCAAATATGGCATTTCTGCATGTTATTCTCTTTTCTTCTGAACATCAACAGCCCCATGTGTTGATGTCGAACCCGTGCGGCGCAGTGCACCAACCGCTGCGCCGCATTATTTTGTCATCAACCGAGGAGATGATCCAATGACAAACCCGGAAACCGGTTATGAGAAAGCCCACCGTCAGGTTGAGCAGATTTTCCGCCAATTTTTCCCCGCCAGGGGGATGGTCACACGAGAAGGACAGATTCAACTGTGCCACACGATGCTGGACGCCCTGTTTGGCCTGGATGTGGCCCTGTGTGACGCCGGTGTGGGACTGGGAAAGACCTATGCCTACCTGGTTGCCTGCGTGCTGTGGCAGCTGCAAAGGCCACGACAGATGCAGCGCCCGGTGGTGATCTCTACCGCCAGCATCACTCTGCAGAACGCCATCCTTGAAGAATACATTCCGTTTTTATCGAAAACTTTAATACAAAACGGATATATTCAAAAACCTATTTGTGCTGTGTTGCGAAAAGGAAAAGAACGCTTCGCCTGTGACAAGCGTCTTCTGATCCGCCAAAAACAAGTCGGTATTCGTGGCGAACGGTTCCGCAGTAGGGCTGCCGCATTGCGCGCTGCCAACCAATGCCTGGATCTAGATCTTTTGCCAGGAATATCCCGTCATGATCGCCGTCTGATCTGTGTGCCAGAGCGATGCAGCCGCAGCTGCATATTGCACTCCGATTGCCGGTATCGACAGTATTTGAAAGATTCCAACGGTGCGTCGGTTACCATTCAGGTCTGCAATCACAATTATCTGCTGGCAGACGCAGCCCACCGGCAAAACGGGTGGAAGCCTCTGCTGAAAGACTATCAGGCATTGGTCATCGATGAGGCCCATAAACTGTCGGAAACAGTTCGCCAAATGAACACCCGGCGGATTCGTTCATCAGACTTGCTTCAGTTTGAAAAAATTCTGACCACCAGCCATTGCACATTAGGAGCCCAGAAGCTCCGTGGAGTAAGCCGGGAATTTCTGACAGCATTTACACCGGCAGAAAACGAATCGGAGAGATCAAAACAACTCTGCATGACATCCGCACAATCCGCTACTTTACAGCATTTGGATAAAGCTATTCAGGAAATCCTTAAACTGAAGAACAAAGAAATACCTCCCGTTTTGCGAAACAAACTGCGCGATATCCAAGAGCTCATACCACTTTTTCTTCGTCACGCTACAACTTTTGTTCGCTATGTGGAATACCATCAGGAAAGCGGCATACTGACCATTGATTTGTGTGTGGTGCCATTCGACCTTCCTCAGTGTGTCTACGATGCACTCTGGCGGGAACAGAAGCCTGCCATCCTAACCTCCGGAACTCTGGCCACCGGAGAAGATTTCACACACGCAGAACAGCAGTTTGGATTGGATCGCGGAACCCCATTGCGCACACTGCGCATCCTGTCCCCTTTCCGTTACGATGAGAATTGTTTACTCTATTTTCCCGAATCTCAGCATAAAAAGCCTTCCTACAAACAGGACGAGGACCGTGTGGCCCATCAGATCCAGGAGCTGATCAACACCGCCAACGGACACACGTTGGTGTTGTTCACTTCCTACGATCAGATGGGCCGTGTCTATGAAAAATTGAAGGACGCATTTCCGGTTCCGGTGCTGCAAGCACAACGCAATCCACAGGTTTATCTGGAACGCTTCAAGCAGCTTCCCAATGCCGTCCTGTTTGCCAGCGGAGCCTGCTGGGAGGGTGTGGATTTCCCTGGAGATATGGTTTCCTTGCTCATCATCGTGAAGCTACCCTTTCAGGTACCTGACCCACTGGGAGAAGCCCTGCGGAAGCAGTACAGCAATCTTCACAGCTACATCCAGGCCGAAGTTGTGCCGGAAATGCAGATCAAATTGCGGCAGGGCTTTGGCCGTGCCATCCGCACCGAAACCGACAGCTGCGTGGTCGCCGTTCTCGATCCCCGCGCAGCTCCCGGAAAGCGATATCATCAGGCCGTTCTGGAGGCTTTACCAGTGATGCCGATTTCGGACAAACTAATAGATATCCAGAACTTTTTACACTCCAAGAAAAAAAGCAGTTACTTTGAGCCCCGATTCCCTAAGGAGGTTGATTATCATGCGGGCAATTTGTTTCATCCAGGAAGTCAGGAACAGCGATCTCACCATGCGGCAGCAGATTCTGATCTGCCGTAAAGCGCTTCGTAAACTGCGTTGGCCTTGCGTACAGGAGCTGTATGCCCAGGCCGGAACAGAAGATCAACCGCTGACATTGCGCCCTGGCATGACAGATCTGCTTCGCACCGCTGCAGACGGTGAAGCAGACGTCCTGATTGTGGTAGATGCCAATCATCTGTATTGTGGCCGCCCTGAATTGGAGGGACTGCTTGCTTCTCTGTTGCAATACGGTATCCACACATTCGGCGTCAAAAGCGGTTGGATTGAGCCGGGCGGACGTCACTGGATGACTCTTCCGAATTACGATTCGGAGGTGTGAAATGGAGCACAAGAAACAAGATGCTCTGTTCTTCCCGCGTGTCTGGTTATATGCGCGCACCGGAAGCGGACATCGTGCTGTTGCCGAACAGCAACTGGCAGAACTCCGTGAATGGGCAACCTGCAACGGATACAGTATCGTAGGACAAAGCTGCGAATGTGCTCAGGCCGATTCCTTTTGGCGGCCCGGCCTGTTTGCGATGCTCCGGGCCGTGCGCAGAGGTGATGTTGATACTATTGCAATAACAAGACTATCTCGTCTTTCAAGAAGGAAAAGAAAACTCAGCAAAATTCTTGCAATGTTGCAATTACATGATGTAACGCTGGTCGCTACAGAAATGAACCTAAGATATCAACTCTATCTCTATGGTTTGAAAGGTATCTCGGTTAGTTAATGGCGAAAGGATAAAGTGTGAAAGAATCTATTGAGGAACTGCCGGATGGGCGGGTGAGAGTAGTACGCGAAGTTTGCGGGATGCCAGTTTCCATTATCTTTTCAGCGCAGGAGGACAATAAAACCCTAGAAAATATTAAAGCGATGATCATGGATGCCTATGCTGAAAGAAAAGCGCGCGGAGGTAAAACGTCAAATTTGGCCCAGCCTTAGAAAGTCAGTTTGTCCGTTTTGGTAATAGCTTTCTTGTCGCGTATTGAGTATTGTTGGGGGTAGGCAAATAACCAAGACTCAATCAAAGGAGAGAAAGAAACATGACTTTTTGGGATCAGCATGGGCAGGAGGTGGAAATCTCGCAGGCTGATCAGAAGTGGCTGGATGACGCCTACTTTACTGCCCAGCAAATGCGGTTGCCCGTGGATTCGCCGCGCGCCGCTTTGTCCTACCGCGTGTCGACCAAGGGGCAGGTGGATCACGACGATATTCCCATGCAGAAGATTGCCTGCCGGAAGTTTGCTCAGGAGCATGGATGGCGTGTGGTGTTGGAGAAGGCAGAAAAAGGTGTCTCTGGCTCCAAAGTCTCCGCCAGTAAACGGGATGTGATTCAGGAACTGCGCAGCGAGGCAAGCAAGGGTAACTTCGATATCCTTCTGGTGTATATGTTTGACCGGCTGGGACGCATTGAGAGTGAAACACCATTCGTACTGGAATGGTTTGTCCAGCATGGGATCCAGATGTGGAGCACCCACGAAGGCCAGCAGCGTATCGAGAGCCACAGTGATAAGCTGATGAACTATATCCGGTTCTGGCAGGCAGCAGGGGAGAGCGAAAAGACCTCCATGCGAACCAGAGACCGTATCCGTCAGATCGTTTCCAGCGGACACTTTGCCGGAGGCTTTGTCCCTTACGGATATCGTGCCGTTAATAAAGGTAGAGTCAACAAGAGAGACCAGCCCGTAAAGGATCTGGAAGTCAATCCAGATGAAGCGGAATGGGTCCGCGAAGTATTTATGAAAGTGGCGGAAGAAGGTGCCAGTGGGTATGCCATGGCACAGATGCTGAACCACCGAGGACTGCGTACCCGCCAGGGGGCGGAGTTCCAGTCTTCCAATATCAAGAGAATGATTCAGCACGAGGGCTATACAGGATACATCATTACCAAGGCGGCAAAATCAGAGTTTATGCCGCAGCTACAGATCATTGATGAGGCTTTGTTCGCCAAGGCCAACGAGATGATCAGCAAGAGAAGCAAAAAGGCACTGAAAGATAAAAATGCTGCCCAAAAGAGCAGCAATCCAACATTATTGGCCGGCATCGT
>ERZ1090878.72-NODE-72-length-49844-cov-55.771938_pt1 | contig 49844 bp, 43 predicted proteins | sample MGYA00478473_ERZ1090878 | MGnify/ENA primary metagenome ERZ1090878 (study PRJEB33644, sample SAMEA5815720) | chicken gut metagenome | biome: Chicken; feature: Gastrointestinal Tract; material: Caecum | place: Ireland | collected 2019-01-01 | study: A study of the... | reverse complement strand
TTTGAGGTCCTTGTTTGAGTAATAGGGCCGCGCCCACCCCTCGATCGGGTCTGGGGGGGGGGGGGGGCCGCCCCCGCCCCCCCGGGGGGGGGGGGGGGGGGCCCCCCCCCCCCCAGGAAAGTTTAGGGTTGCCGTCCGGCCCGCCCTTTTCAAAGGGCGAAGAGGACCTACCGCACGATGACGGCACATGTTGCTATCCAAACTGCTGTCATTGCCGTCATTGCCGTCACAGGTTCGGATGGTGGAAGCTTGGGAGATTCCTGTCCCCTGTATGCGAGGGGAGCAGGGTGCGATGGTTCGGACGGAGCCAAGACAATCGAAACCAGCCGGGGTCGTTACGCCCGGAGAAGCCGGAGAACCCCCTGAACGCCATTTTTGAGGTCCGGTAAACCAAAGCGGATGTCGGGCATCCCTTTTATGCCATCCGCGATTCAGGGGTCTGTTGAGGACCTAGCCTCTGACGCCTCCCACCGGTGGTCGTACCCCTCAGCCGGGCGGGCCTCTTATATACCGTGCGAAAAATCTCCCGAGCGCGCCGGTGTCGCCGTCATCACCGTTACCAGCGGTGTGCTATGATGGCTATGTTTTTAGATTCGTTGACCCCGATGTTACCAGCATCGGGGTCTTTTCCTATTCACCGTCTCCCCGGCGTGTCCCGTTGGTTCCGGTGATTCCTGTGTATAATGATGAATCGCGGCGGATGTCGGCCATCCCAATTTTCGCCATCCGCCGCACCATCTTCCCCGGCCTTCCCCAGCGCCGGGGCTTTTTATGACCGGCGTGTCACATCCGTGTTTCCCGTATAATAGGGAGCAGGCGGAGGCTTGAGGTACAGCTCAAATACTCCTGGGTCTCAGCCCCTTCTCTCATGAAACTCACCCCCGAGGGTTTTCCACCTTCGGGGGATTTTTATGTCCACCATGAATCCGGTGAGTCCTTCGTTTCCTGTGGTATCCTTTTTGTCAGGCGGCGGTTGGAAGCGCATTCGTGACCCATAGATGCCGTCACACAGTCCAATCTCTGCCTGCGGCCCGGTCTTCGGATCGGGGCCATTTTCATTCCCCATTGGCAGCAGACGCATTCCGCATCGTGTAGAGAATGAGGCTGCCGGGAAAGGAGGTGCCACGGGTAAGATGGAAGGGATACGGCAGCCCAATACGCCCGCCCCGGCGGGAGAAAGGAAGGAACAACATGGCACAGGATATGGGCGACGATATAGGAGAGCGGATTTTCCGACTTCTTGGACGCGCAGTCGGGTATGGAGTGCGCCGTTTCCTCGCGGACTACCAGAGAAATGCGGAGCAATGGACCCGGCAGCGGTTCATCGAAAACGGCATGGACCCGACCCAAGCACAGGCCCAAGCGCAGGCCGCAGCCGCCCGCGAGGCGGTCTGCGTGCCGTTCGGCGGCGCACAGGACGCGGCCCTGTTCGCACAGATGTGCCGTCAGGACGGCGTGTACGCCATGCCGCTCACGGACCCGCAGGGCAACGGTTTCCTTCAGTTCGCCGTGGCGGACCTCGACCGAATGCAGTCCAGCATTTCCCAGTTCGCACAGGAGGTGGCACGCCAGCATGAACAGTGGATCGGCGAAACGCTCCGCCAGCCGGTCAGCCCGGAGAAGCTGCCGCAGCTCAGGGAAATCCCCATCACGGATCGTCCCCGCACCGCGCCGGAGCAGGCTCCCGCACAGGAACACGCCGCGCAGGCGCAGGAGACCCCAAGCCGAACGCAGACCATCGCGGAGAAGGTGAAGGACGCCCGCGACCACTGCACCAACTTCGAGGACTTCCGCCAGCGGCTCGCCGAACAGGGCATCGGCGTCACCACCACCATGACGGGCGAACTCATGTTCTATGAGGCCCGCATGGGTGCGGACGGACAGCCTTTGCCCTTCGAGCACCGGCAGGACTGGTCCGTTGGGGCCGACACACTTCAGAAAAACTACGGCGTGGACGCCCGACAGGACTGGTTCACACGCAACCGGCCCACGGTATCGGACGGTTCGCTGGATCAGCGCGGGGAGACCCCGGACCTGAATCAGGGCATCCGCTCCCATGACGGCATGGACACGGATACGCGGACCACGCGCATGGAACGGGAGCAGAACGGCACGGATGTCCCGCCGTCTAAGGTCCGTGAGGAGAACAATCGCCCATACAGCCTCGATTCGGAGGCCAAGGCCGCAAGGGATGCCAGCAAACAGCTCGCCAAGGAGAGCGGTCAGGCGCAGGAGCACGTCACCGACATCTCGGACAAGCTCAACCCGGTCCGATAGTAGGCGGCACATGGCAAAGCACAGCGGCAACCCGGAGGTCAGCCGGAAGATGGGCGTCTCGGCGCTGGTCACCTTCCTGCTGTCCGTCCTCGGCTTCTACCTCGGCGACCGATACGGGGAGGCCATCGCCTCCCAGCCGGGTAACTTCTTTGACCACTGGGGGGACGCCTTCACCGGCATGTGGCCCCTCATCCTCGACCGTCCCCTGCATCTCGACCTGTCGGCCACATCCCTGCTCATCGGCCTCGGCATGTTCTGCGTGGTGTGGCTGGTGTGGCTGCGGTTCGTGGCCTTCATGGGCAACTACCGTGCGGGCGAGGAGAGCGGTTCGGCACGCTGGGGCACCCTCAAGGAGGGCAAGGCGTTCAAGGACCAGACCAATGAGGACAACAACCTGATCTTCACGCAGAACTACGGCCTCGCCCTGCACCGGCCCAAGTACAATCCCGAGCTGGACCGGAACCTGAACGTGCTGGTCATCGGCGGCTCCGGCTCCGGCAAGACGTTCAACTACGTCACGCCCAACATCATGCAGCTCAACGCCAACTACTTCATCACCGACCCCAAGGGCACGCTCCTGAAGGACGCGGGCTACCTGTTCACGGACAACGGGTACGAGATCAAGAGCTTCAACACCATCAACCTCGACGAGTCCATGCACTACAACCCGCTGAAATACGTGAAGACGGACACCGACATCCTGTCGTTCGTGAACTGCTACATCATGAACACCAACGGGGACGGCAAGGCGGGCGACCCGTTCTGGGAGAACGCGGAACGGATGCTGTACACCGCCCTCATCGCATTGTTGAGAGATTGGTTCCCCCCGGAGGACTACAACCTGTCCGGCCTGCTCACCCTCCTGTCCCTCGCGGAGGCACGCGAGGACGACGCGAACTTCAAAAGCCCGCTGGACCTGCTGTTCCTCCAGATCGAGGACGGGAAGAAGTACGTGCGCAAACAGGGCGTAGCCGCTCCCGCATCGGCGTCAGGCCCCACGGGCCTGACCCGCACCTTGGAGACCGGATCGCCCCAGAGCGACTGGTCGTGGGAGCCGAGCCGGTTCCGGAAGACCCTCAAGGGTGCGGACGGCAGGCCCAAGCTGGACGCGCAGGGCCAGCCCATCATCGTGGAACCCGCCAAGACCGGGGGCCTGTCCCCGGACGAGGACTTCGCCCTCATGAACTACAAGAATTTCAAGGTCGCGGCGGGCAAGACCCTGAAAAGCATCATCATTTCCTGCAACGTGCGTCTCGCTCCCATCGCTACTGCGGGCGTGCGGGAACTGCTCACCTATGACGAGATGGAACTGGATACGCTGGGGGACAAGGACAAACGGATCGCCATTTTCGGCATCCTCTCGGATACGGATAAGACCCTTTCGTTCCTCTTTGCCATTTTAATGTGGCAGTGCATCGACCAGCTCTGCCGGAAGGCACTCACGGACTACGGCGGCAAGCTGCCGACGCCGGTGCACTTTATCTTCGATGAGTTCGCCAACATCGGCACCATCCCGCAGATCGAGGAGACCATCGCCGTGACCCGAAGCCGGAACATCGGCATCACCATCATCCTGCAATCCATGAGCCAGCTTGAGTCGAAGTACGACAAGAAGGCGCAGACCATCGTGGACTGCTGCGACTCCACCCTGTTTCTGGGCGGCAAGTCCAACAGCACGAACAAGGAGATCGCGGAGATGATCGGCAAGCAGACCATCAACCAGCTCACCTACAACGAAAGCACCGGCCAGTCGTCCAGCGCGTCCAAGAACATGCAGATACAGGGCCGCGACCTGATCGACGCGGCGGAGATCGCCAAGATGAGCCGCAAAAAGGCCATCCTGCTCATCGCGGGCACCAACCCGCTCATGGACGACAAATACGATCCCCACAGCCACAAGCGGTACATGTATATCGTGGACGAGCGCAACCCGAAGCGCCTCCACGACGAGCCGTTCGACTTCAAGGCGTACATGCGCACAGTGGAAGCACGCGAAGGTGCCTAAAAGATACCGTTCTGCTGGTACAATGGGCCGTGGCATCGGGAATCATCCCGCGCCACGGCCCCCAACCGAAAGGAGAGGAGAACCATCCCCACATGGAAGAAATCGTCCGCATCGCCGCGAAACCCATCGCCTACATCGGCGCGACCGTGCTGGTCATCGGCCTGATCTACCTCGGCATCCAGCTCAAGGACGGGCTGCGGGGCGGGGGCGGCGAACTGGTGAAGGCCATCGCCCTGATCGCGTCGGGCGGCGTCATCACCGGGTTCGCCGCGCTTTACGGATTCACCGGATTCTGACAGGAAACCCATTTCAACAACAAGAAAGGAACAATCACAATGCTCAGCAATGTAGTACAGATGCTCACTCAGGGCGTCACCTTCCTCGGCGGCGTGCTCGTCGTCTTCGGCCTCATCAACCTCGGCATGACCATCAAGGACGGTATGCAGGGCGGCGGCGGACAGCTCGCCGGTGCCATCGCCATGATCGTCGGCGGCGCAATCGTCTGCGGCGCGGCCATCTACTTCGGCTCCCTCGATACCTCGTGGTCCGGTGCGGCGGCCACCATGACCAACACCATCTACGTGGACGCCGCCCCGGCGTCGTGGACGGCGGACGCCTCGTCCTTCCACCTGATCGCCTGAGAGGGGGACGCCCATGCTCTCCGTGACCGTACACAAGGACATCGCCGAGTACCAGCCGAAGGTCGTGGGCAAGATGACCGGGCGCACCCTCATCTCCATCGTGGGTGCGCTCGGCGTCAGCGTCCTCACGGGCGTCTACCTGTACTTCGTGCTGGGCCTGAACCCCGGCGACTACATGATGGTGATATATGCCGTGAGCCTGCCGTTCTGGTGCTGCGGGTTCATGCGTCCCAAGGGGATGCCCTTCGAGAAGTTCGTTCCCCTGTGGCTCCGCGCCAAATTCACCGACGACCGTATCTTCTACACGCCGTCGATGACACGCAGCGGCCTTGTCCACGACCCCGGCCAGCCCGACCGAAAGAAAGGAAGCATCTATGGAAAATACTACCGAAAGCAGGGAAATCTCAAGGGGATCGAAGCCTATTCCCCCCGCGCGGAACGTGTCATCGTATGACTATGAGGACGATCCCGTGACCGCCAACTTCGACATCGATGAGTTCGTCCACGCCACGGGCGAGGGCGGCATCGACCCCCGGCCCGTGTACAGTGACGCGGGGGCCATCGACGTGGACGCCCTCGGGCAGGTCGCGCCCCGGCGCGGGCGCACCGCCCACGGGCGCAAGCTCACCCGGAAGGAGAAGAAGGCCGCGAAACGCGACATCGCCCGACGGGAACGGGAGGCGAAGAATGCCGAGAAGAACGCCAAGCGCAGCTATAAGTCCATCAAGTCGCAGCTCAAGGACCGCGACAAGGAGCTGAGCGACAAGACCGAGGGCTTCCGCCGCAAGCGGGAGGCGGCGAAGACCGTCACCGACTACATCGGATACAACAGGATGTATCAGGACGGCATCTGCGAGGTGGAGGAGGGCCTGTTCTCCTCGTCCATCGCGTTCGACGACACCAGCTACCACAGCGTGCGCGACGAACAGCAAAAGGCCATGTTCTCCGCCCTGACCCGCCTGTACGACCAGTTCGGCGCGAACACCCTCGTGCAGATGAGCGTCGTCAACACGCCCCTCCTGCGGGAGGAGGTGGGCCACCGGAGGTTCTTCAACCCCAACGCCCAGTCCACCGACGCGGCCCGCCACGACGCCCAACTGTTCAACGACATCCTGAACGACAAGGTGAAGGAGGGCGTGAGCAACATCCGCCGCAACCGCTACCTGACCTACTCGGTGTCGGCGGACAACGCGGAGGACGCAGCCCGGCAGCTCTCCCGCATCGAAACGGAATCCAGCCGCATCCTGAACTCCATGGGGTCAAAGCCCCATCTGTTAAACGGCACCCAGCGGCTCAGGGTCATCCACAGCCTGCTGAACCCGTACAAGCCGTTCTACTTCGACTACCAGCGAGACATCTCCGCCCGCAGCGTGCAGACCACCAAGGACTGCATCGCACCCACACAGATCGACTTCAAGCCGGACGGCATGTACAACGACTGCTTCCAACTGGACAACGGCGTGTACGGGCAGGTGCTCGTCATGAAGAAGTTCGGCTCGGAACTCTCCGACCGCGCCCTCGCGGACATCGTGGACCTGCCCATCCCCATGGAGGTTACGTGGTACGTGCAGCCCATGGACAAGTCGAAGGCTATCAACTTCGTGCGCAGCCGCTCCGCGTGGATCGACAAGGAGATCATCGAGGAGCAGCGTTCGGCGGTGAACAAGGGGTATGACTTCTCCATCCTCCCGCAGGAGCTGAAGTACTCCAAGGAGGAGACCGAGGACGTGCTGGACCACTTGCAGAACAAGAACCAGCGACTCTACGTGTTCACCGGTCTCATCTACACCTACGCGCCCACCAAGGAGCAGTTGGACCAGCAGGTCATGCGCATCATCTCGGTCGCCCGCCAGTCCTCCATCGAGGTGGACACCTACGACTACCGGCAGCGCCGGGGCCTGAACTCGATCTTGCCCCTCGGTCACAACCATGTGGAGATCAGCCGCATGTTCACCACTGCGCAGGTCGCCATCCTCGTGCCCTTCGCCACGCAGGAGCTGGACGACAAGGGCGGCAACTACTACGGGCAGAACAAGCATTCGCGGAACCTTGTCATCTGCAACCGCAAGCGGCTGACCAGCCCCATGGGCTTCGTGTGCGGCAAGACCGGTTCCGGCAAGGGCATGTTCGTCAAGACCGAGATGACAGGCACGATCTTCACCAACCCCACGGACGAAATCTACGTCATCGACCGCGCGGGCGAATACACCGCCATCGCCGACCGGTACGGCGGCACCACCTACCATTTCGGCGTGGGCACCGGCACCTACCTGAACCCGTTCGACACGGTGAGCGTGGAACACCTGACCCGCAGCGAGCAGATCGCGTTCAAGATCGACGCCATGCTCGCGCAGGCGGGCGCGTCGGCTGCGGAATCCGGGCAGTCCCTCTCCGAGGTGGACCAGTCCATCATCCAGCGCTGCGTGGAGCTTGCCTTCCAACGGGCGGACGAGCGCGGCGACGGGCTGCCGCCCACCTTGCAGGACTTCTACGACATCGCCCGAGAGCAGCCGGAGCATCTGGCACAGGTCATCGCCCTGCGGTACGAGCGGTTCGTCAAGGGGTCCATGGACTTCTTCAACCACCAGTCCAACGTGGATTTCAACAGCCGCATCGTGGACTTCAACCTGAAGGACCTGCCGGACTCCATGCTGGTGTTCGCCCTCATCAACGTGTGCGAGGCCGTGCGAAACCGTATGTACTTCAACGCCCGCAGGGGCGTGCGCACATGGCTGTACGTGGAGGAGATGCAGAGCATGTTCGCCTACCCGACCGTGCTCAACTACTTCAGCCGGTTCTCCAACGAGGGCCGAAAGTTCGGCCTGCTCCTGACCGGAATCACCCAGAACGCGGTGGCGATGCTCAACAACAGTGCGGCACGCAACATCGTTCTGAACGCCGACTTCCTCATGCTCCTGAAGCAGTCCCCTCTGGACCGCATGAAGTGGACGGAGCTGCTGAACCTGTCCGAGCAGGAGGAGGAGTGCATCGACGAGAGCGCGGAAGCGGGCGACGGCCTGCTCATCGCCGGGAACGCCCGCGTACCCATCCGTGGACGGTTCCCCTCCGGAAACGATCTCTACGACTTGTGGAGCACCAACCCCAACGAAACCAAGGACAAGGACACACAGCGCAAGTAAGCCATGCAGGGAAAGGACGGTGATCGCCGATGAAGGCTTCGGATTTCGTCACCACCTCCGAACAGAAGGTGGCGGCCAGCGAACGGCTCCTGTTCACGGAGCAGACCGACGCGGTGAACACGGGCATCGTGGACAGCGCCGACAAGAAGGGCGTCAGCGCCCTCAACGGCGCATCCGCCATCAGGAAGGCCGCGAAGGCGGGCATGGGCAATGCCGTCCTCGCGGCCACCGCCAAAAGCCACGGCGACCGTACCGCAGAGTCCGAATCCGGCGATACCGGCGAATCAGGCGGGCGCACCATCAGGACGCGGTTCGGTAATGGGGCCAAAGGCGCAGCAAAAGGCCTCGCCGCCAAAGCCGTGCACAGCACTCTTGAAGGGTCCGAACTGGAAGGCGTGGATGACGCCTACTACAAGGGCAAAGCGGTGGTCCGCGCCGCCAGATACGTCAAGGGCAGGCTGTCCGCATCCAAGGCCAAGCGCACGCTGTCCTTGGACGGGCGCGATCCGACGCAGCCGGGCAATTCCCTCGGCGGACTTTCCGAGAAGAAATACCTGAAAAAGGCGGCGGACCCCGCTGCCGTGAAACGCAGGGCGCAGGCCGCAGGCTACGTCAAACGGCGCACCTATCAGGCGGCGGCAAAAAACGCGGCGGCAGCCGCGTCGAAGACAGCCGCCGCCCATTCCGCCACCACGGCGGGCCTCAAAGGGGCCGCAGGAGGAGGGCTGAAGGCGGTCGCGGGGGCATTCGGCGGGCTTCTGGCCCCCCTTCTGGGCATTCTTCTCGTCGTCGTGTTCATCGCCGTGCTGGGCGGGGCCTCCGGGTCCTCCACTCAGCAGCAGAATCAGGTCAGCCTGAACGGCTTGAGCGGTGTGCAGTTGGAGGTAGCCACAGCCCTCTCTCAAGCAGGCTACGGACCGGTGCAGATCGCCTCCATCATGGGCAATATCCAAGGCGAATCCGGCTGGGACCCCACTGTGGGCGACGCCTCCTCCGGGTACGGTCTGTACCAGTTCACCGGAAGCTCCTACACGGCCTTCGCCAACTGGTGCGACGCCAACGGCAAACAGAAGGATTCCGCTACAGCCCAGACCGAGTACATCGCCTCCAACCTGCAAGGCTTATGGGGCACCGCCCTCCATGAGAGCGGCTACTACGGGGCCATCACTGACTACGCCGGAAAGGACGTAAGCTACGAGGCATGGCAGTCCAGTACGGATGTGGGCTTTGCCACCTACGCTTTCATGGCCTGCTACGAACGGCCCCGCTCCGACGTGGCACCGTCCTCCTTTACCGAGGACCGACTGCCCGCAGCCCAGCAGTTCTACGCGCTGCTCACCGGCGGGGCGGGCGGCTTGGGCGAGGACTACGCCAACGCGGACGAGACCGGAAAAGCCATCGTCAACGCGGCCCTCGTCACCCCATGGCCCGGTGCGGACCTGTGCGCCACATGGGTCAGCCACGTCTACCAGCAGGCGGGACTCGGATACCCCACCGGTAACGGCAACTCCATCCTCGCCGGATACGCCACCTCCTCCGACTGGGCCAACATCAAGGTCGGGCAGATCATCTCCGCCCAGTACGGCAGCGGCTCCGCCGGGGCAATCTACGGGCACACCGGCATCTACATCGGAGATGGCAAAGTCATGGACAGCATCTCCTCCGGCATCCGCACCAGCTCACTAACGGACTGGATCGCGGAGAACGGGCGCGGCTGGGTCGTCTACGGCTGGCCGTGGTAAAGGAAAGGACAACCAACATGGACAAGTTCAAAAAAATCGTCACGGAACACCGGACGGCGGCCCTCATCTGCCTGTTCCTCCTCATCGTGTTCATCGGCGGCAGCGCCATGAGCGCCGTCAACGTGGCCCACCACCGCGCCGACATTGCCGCCCAGCAGCAACAGCAGGCGGAGGAGGAACAGAAAACTGACGAGGAAAAGCAGCAGGAAAAGGAGGAGGCTGATCCCGACCTCACCGACACGCAGCGCAAAGCCATCGACAACTACGACGATGACACCAAGGCGTTCATCGAAACGCTGTCCGCCTCCGTCTGGTCCGCCAACAACGGCACCGACACCCTGCAATTTACCGGACACACCTACACGGAAACCGTGAACGGTAAGGCCACCGAACACACCTACGCCGTCACCCGATTGGAAAAGGGCACCGACACGGCGGGCATGGAGATCGACACCGCCGTGTTCGAGACCGACACCGGCACCCATGTCGTCCGCTACACCTGCCAGACGGGCACCGGCGAGGTGACGGACACCCTCAGCGCCACGCTGTCCAGCGGCACCGCCTTCCAACTGCAAGACACGGACTATGTACGGCAGGACCCCGTGCAGGACATCACCGTGGAAGGGCTGAACGACGAGATCACCGCCCTGCTGGGCGGCACGGACAACCTCACCAGCGAACTGAGCAAATGGTGCGCCGCCTACTATCCCACCGCCTCCACGGCGACATGGAACGGCACCGCCACCATCAATTACAACGAGAACACCATCACCACCGCGTTCACACTGGCCGTTGCAGATACCACCCCCGGCTCCGGAACCGCAACCGTATCCGCGACCTACCACCGTGCGGAAGGCACCTACGAGTTCGGCCTGTGACCGGTGGGCGCAAGAAAGGACACCCATGAATAACATCACCATCACGGAAACATCCGTATACGACAGGCGGCGCAGGTGGCTGCGCATGGCGGCGATAACCGCCGTAGCGGTTACTCTCGTCCTGCTGCTTCCCGTCACGGCCCACGCCGAGGAGCCGGAATACCATTGGATCACCGACTTCGGCGGGAGTCTGCGGAAATTCATCTGCTCCATGATCCTCGGATGGGCCACATCGATCTTCAACGTCTACAACCAGCTCATCAACCACGTCGGCACGGAAGCCCTGCTCAGCGGTCCCTTCGATTCGCTGCTGGGCACCGATATGTACAACCTGACCAACAACATCTTCCAGACCGCCGTGATCCCCATAGGCGAATCCATCCTCGCCCTGTTCATGCTCGTCCAACTGGTGAAGATCAGCCAGCGCATCGACGCCACCAGCACCCTCCCCGCCGTCAAGGAGATTGTCTTCCTCGCGGTCATCTACGTGCTGCTCCACTGGTTCATCAACAACAGCCTCGACATCATGCAGGCCATCTACGGGGTCGTCAACGACGACATCATTCCCACCATCGGCTCGGTGGGGGACAGCACCGGCGAAGCGGGCGTGTTCAGCCTCGATGGCGTCACGCAGGATCAGTGGGATTCCATGAACATCGGAGACTGCTTCATGACCCTCATCATGTCCGTCATCTGCCTGCTTTTCGGTCTTGTGGCCTTCGTGCTCGGCTTCGCCATGTGCTACGTCCGCGCATGGCAAATCTACATCTACGCCGCGTTCTCCCCGATCCCCATTTCACTCCTCGGTTTCGAGGAAACCCGACAGATGGGCATAGGGTTCCTGAAGAACTTCGCGTCCGTCTGTCTGGCCGGGGCGATCCTGCTGTTCCTGTTCGTGGCCTACCCATTCGTGCTCGCGGGATCGGTGTCAAGCCTCAGCGCGGGCAATGACATCCTCTTCCTTATGACCACATCCAGCGCGGACAGCCTGATAAACCTTCTCAAAGGCGTCGCAATCAGCGTCGTACTCATCTTCATGATCGTGAAATCCGGCGGCATCGCCAAGGAAATCCTCGGAAGCTGACATGCCCCGCCATGACCCCGGCGGGCATCCAGCCCGCCGGATACAATGGTGGTACCCGAAAGGGACCACGGAAAGGAGACCGTCATGGCAGCATACGAAACACCCGAACAGGCCGCGAATTTCCTCGCGGGCATCCATCTCGACATTCTGAACACCGGAAAGGGGGATTTCTCCCCGAACCATGTGAAATACACCTGCCAGCTCACCCCGAGGTATGGCGACCCCTTCACCACCGACTACCAGAGCAACCCCAGCGTGCACGGGGAACCCACCGTCACGCAGGTCGTGAGCAGCCTCCTCTCGGACTCCCGCATACCGGACGCCTACCACGATGTGGACGATTTCGCCGATGACATGGGCTACCGCAAGCCCTCCGAGGCGATCCGCGCATGGGAGGGGTGCAGGAAGGCGCGGGACTGGGTGCGCGACACCCTCAACCTCACCCATGGCGAGGCCAACCAGCTCTCCGACACCCTCGATGAGTATGAGACCGAAGTGCAGGTGCAGGTCGAACGGATTCAGGAGGAGCAGGCCCGTCAGGACGCATACGAGCATCCGCCCGTGGACCAGATGCTCTACGGCGGACAGAAGTTCATCACCATCAACGACGCCATCAAGAATCTCGACCTCGGCGACTACGGCGAAGACGCCATGGACTACGTGAACGGGGCCTCTTACATCGATGACGCGCTGCAAGAGGCGGCGGACGGCATGGTGGACATCTACTACCATGACCTGCTCCACTGGCTGCCAGACAACTACGAATGGCTGGAGGAGGCCGACGCGCAGGGCCTCTTGGAAGGCTGCAAGGGCGACCTCATGAAGATGACGCAGGCGGCGCAGTACGAATGCTACTCGCAGAATTTGTACGACCACAAGGCCGACATCCTCGCCGCCGTCACCCTCGCCCACCTGAAGGATCAGGGGGTCTACGCCATCTCGGAGGACATGGCCGACACCCTCATCGAAGGCATCCGCGACGCCTCCGACGGCATGAACCGGTTCAGCGACGCCACCGACCTTGCGGAGGAGACCATGAGCGAATCCCTCACCGAAGCCCTCGGCGACGAGGACGGGGAACTCTCCGCCGACATGGCGGACACGCTGCGGGATTCCGGCTACGACAGGCCGAACCCGTGCATGATGAGCGCCGAAGCCGTCCGGCAGGCGAACCGGGACGGGTACGATCAGGCATTCCAGAACGCATGGCACGACCTGCTCGCCGAACACCCCGAAGTCGGGGGTGATTCCCTCACCCATGCGGCAGAGGAAAGCCGCGACTCCTCCACCCGGCTCGCACAAAACCACGGCAATGACGCCCCCTCCCATGAGGACACGAGGGCGGAACTCTGACAATGGCGGGCAGGGCCACGGCCCCGCCCGCCCACTCGTATGAAAGGGGACCATCATGACGGAAACAACCATCTGGGACATCGAGGAACACCGCAAGGAACCACCCGGCATCCGCAATCTCGATTTCCGGGAATCGTTCGACCATCTGGCCGACTATCTCGACGGTTACAACATCCGCGAGCCGCGCACATTCGACCCGGAGAACGGCGGGAACCCCCTCATGGTGCGCAGCGGCGACGGTTTCTACGTGGGCGGCAGCCTCAACATGCTGCGGGACGATCCGGACTCTCCACTGTTCGGCTGCGAGATACAGAACATCCGGGACGAGGACGGGCACCTCTTCATCACCGGCAACCGGGACGGCGGGACCGTAGGCGTGGAGGTCCGCCAGCTCACCAAAGCGGGCGAACCCCGCTTGGACGACCTCACCGAAGCCACGTACCGTCCGCCGTACTGGGTAGACCCGGTAAATCAGGCATTCACCCCCGCACACCCCATGTACGACGGTGTGCTCGCCATGTGGGACGATCCCACGATGGCGGTCACGCCGGAGTACGCGGCCCACTCCACCTACCTGCCGAAAGCGCGTGCCAGCATTGAGCGCCGCATGACGGAGCGACCGGACAGGACGTTCCCGACCGTGACCCGGCCATCCTCCCCGATCTCAACCCTCACCGTCCATGACACGAAGGATTACGAAAAGGATTTGGGGGACACATGGCAGCGCGTGGTGGAATACACGCGCCCCGTATCCACGTCATACGGGGAGGTGACGGTGCAGTTGCGCCTGTCGTCCTTCCGGCTGAGCGACGAGGAGCCGGAACGCGCGTTCTTCCCCGTGGACACCCGCGCCATGGATGAACTCGCGCAGGCAGCAGCCGAAACCGCCGTCAACCGGATTCCCGAGAATCTGCGCCCCTACGCGGCACCGGTACGGCAGGTCAACGCCTACCTCGATCCCACCACGGAATCCCATGCAGCCGTCACCGACATCCGCTGCGGCGAGAGACCCGAACGCCCGCACCTGACCGACCTGAAAGACCGGATCGCATGGGAACAGGCACGCAGGCTCCAATCCCATCCCCTTGAACGGATCGAGGTGCCCGTGGATTGGAACACGCTCATGGAACGATACACGTCCCAACCTTCAAAGCCGGAGGATAAGGGACGGGACAGCAACCTGAGCGGCGAGGCCCGATCCATGCGGGACTCATCCGCCGCCCTCGCCAGCATCCACGGGACGGAAACCCCCGTCCACGAGACCACGAGATAACCGAGCAGCAAAGGAGAAACGAACCATCATGGCAGCACAGGAAACCACCACCCCGCAGCCCAAGGAGCGGATCATCTTCGACGCCGACTCGTACTACGGCACGGAAGGCGAGAACATGGCGGTCGAGGACATCATGGAACGCGACGACCTCACCGAGGAGGAGGTGCGTGAGCAGTATTCGGAGGAGGAAATCTTCGACCGTGCGATGGAAATGCGGGAGACCGACTACGAGGAGGAGACCGACGCCCTGATCGGCTGGTTCGACGGACAGACCCCCGGCTTCACGCCCGCGATCACCGACGAGAACAGCGACTGGTACGGGAACCCCGTCATCGTGTCCGGCAGCATCGGACGGTGGGACGGCACCCGCAGCGGGTTCACCGTGTACGACAGCTTTGAGGACGCCATCGACACCTCGCCATCCCGCTACGGCGGGGACAACGTGTTCGCCGACTGCGAGATACAGAAAATCTGGGACGAGAACGGGCACCTGTTCCTCACCGGGGCGCACCACGACGGCAGCGTGAGCGTGGAACTCCGCCAGCTCACCAACGATGGCGCGGAAGCCTACGAATCCATCAAGGATGCAGCGGACGCTTGGACCACGGAGAATTTCACAATAAACGGTAGAAGCTACGACGGCGGGGATCAGTCCATCCTCCAAGCGATCCGCGACCTGTGGGACGACCCTGATCTGGCGGAGGTACCCCGCTACATGGAGAAGGCTTTCGGCTGTCCCGCCGAGGAATACGAGGAGCCGGAACACCCCAAGGAACAGGCGCAGGCATTCAGCCTCAGCGCGGAGGCCAAGAGCGCAAGGGACTCCTCCATGCAGCTCGCGCAGACCACCGGCAACACCGCCCCGATCCACGAGACCGCACGCTGACGAAGGAGAAGCAACATGAGCAACGACGAAGCATACGAACAACTGGCGAAGGACATGCGGATCATCTGCCAAGACCTGTCCGCCCATGCGGAAACCATACCGCACACACGGGAATCCATCGACGCATTGCGGGAACTGGTGGACCGTGTTCTCGACGCGAATCCCGATTCCGACCTCGGACAGTACAAGGTGTACCCATCTTGGCTCGCCATCATACAGGCGGGGCACGGCCTCACCAGAGAGGACATCGCCGAGAAGGCACGGTACGGAGGATGGGACCCCGACCGCGACGACTACATGCGCATCAACCGAGACGGCGACTGGGAGGGCCTAAATCAGGAGCAGGCCGACGCTCTCCTGTGGGACAACCGCAGGGAGATCATCGACACCGTGGGACGGTTCGCCTCCCGGCTCGATCCGGACGCCATCAACCACCTCACCGTGCTCACCTTCACGCCGTCCGACCACCCGTTGACCTTGGAGGACGTGCAGCAGCTCGTGCAGCGCGTCGATGACCGGCTGCGCCCCCGCCTCGACCCCGCCGATCTGGAAGAGGACGAGGACGTATACCGCATCGGCGACTGGGGGTACGTGCGTGCCGCCGACTACGAGCAGGCGTTCGAGGGCGAACCCGAATGGGCACGGGACATGTACATGCTCGACGGCAACGAACCAGACCGCGACGCCGAATGGGTCGAAACCTACAATGCTGGCGGCAACGCTGCGCTCAGTCTGGCCCTCGACCGGCAGTTCAACGAGGACCGCGCCGATAACGTCTTCTACACCACGGCACCGGAGCCATACGAGCCGGTGCCTGAACACACCGCCGACGGCACGGTTTCCAAGGAGACAACCGAAAGGCCGGAAACCGACGCATCCGGTCAGCCACCGACCGAGGATGAGGTGCGACGCATGGCGGCGAGCATCGATCTGAGCGATCTGGACGTGGCACGCGAACAGTATCCTCTGGTATGTGAAGTCGCGCGTCATGGCGGCGGCACCCTCGACTTCGACATCATCCTCGATCTGCGCAGAGTCACCGGCATCCCTGATCTGAATTATGAGATGTATGCGTACATAGACGGCAAGTTCGACGATGACCTGTTGCAGATATGCGAGGACATCCTTGACGGCACCGACACCGAATCCCTGTCCCGCATCCAATCCTATATTCAAGCGGCGCAGCCCTCCGCATCGAAGGAACTGCTGATGGGCCTGAACCTGACCCTCAACGACGGGCAGCACATCACCGCATGGACCAATGACGCCCGCATCCCCATGGAACGTGTTCCGGACGGCTGGCACCGGTACGGCGTCCGCTTGGCCGACAGCTCATCCCGCTACGACTGCCCCTACGCGGACGTGAAGCCCGGCATCATGGTCAACCACGCCTTCGACTTCATCACCCGCACCGACCTGACGGACGCGATCAACCGCACCGACATCTGCCTGCAAGTCGATGCCTGCACCTACGACGGGCATTACGCCTACCTCCACGACAATCACACCTTGGAGGAGAACGTGCCCAGCCCTCGATACACGCCGCCAGAGAAGGAGCAGGCCGTGAGCCTCAGCGGGGAGGCCAAGGCCAGCCGCGAAGCCTCACAGGCCCTCGGCGGAACCTCCGCACCGGATGCCCCTGCACAGGAAACCCAACGATAACCACCATTTCAGAAAGGAGCCGTCACCATGGCGGAATACGACAACCAGATACCCCTCAAGCTCCAACTGCTGCGCATCGGACTCGGGGCCGGGCCTGACGCCCTCGGCATATTCACCTACCAGATCGAAGGGCACAACACCAACTACGCCGCCCCGTACTTCTGTATCGCCCCGGCCAATTACCGTCCGGACACCATGGATATTCTCGATTCAATGCAGGAGACCAAGGACGCCATTCTCTGCTACGGCACCCCGGACGACCTGCGGGAGATCATGGGCCTCACCCCACAGGGAGAACTGGATCAGGACATTTTGGAAAGCGACGACAGCGAGTACGTGAGCCTCGACGGAGGCTGGTATCTTGACGGGCAGCTCCTCAGCTTCGAGAAAATCCCACCGGCAGCATCGGATGCCCACGCCATCCTCACCAACGAACAGATCGACCTCATCCAAGACTGCTTCGACACCCAGCCGATCGGAGACTGCCTGCGGAAAGCCGAGGCCATCGCCAACGACCCGCGATACCATCAGACCGCAGCCCCCGACCGGAATCCGCTGCATGACCTCCTCACGGGCGGCTGGCGCGTCCACCTCGTACAGGAGGGCGAACATTACGGTGTGAACGGCAATCTTGTCTACGGGGACACCATCGGCAGCGGGGCACCCCACATCGGGGAGCGGATCAACGACTGCCAGCTCTACGGGCACGGCCTGCCCCTCGTGGAGTTCTACGACATGACGAAAGACACGGAGCAGGGCGGCCAGTTCGTCAGCCGCTACTACATGAGCACCCTCCTCGGCATGGATGAATCCGGCACACCCCTGAGCGACATGCGGTCGTTCAGCCTTGACGGCGGCGTTCCATCATGGACCGTGGCAGGCACCGACCTGCAAAACGTGACCGACTGGCTCAACACCGCCAAGGAGACACTGCAACCCGCCGTCGGAGAGGAACCGACCCCCGCGCCCGGCCCCGAAGAGCCATCCACCTATGACTACCAGCTCCTCGACCGGTTGAAGTCCGACTGCGACTACTACCTCGGCGCGTGCGTGGACTTCGGCATGGACATGACGGCTGCCCAGAAGAACCTGTGGGCCGGAAACATCGAGGCACAGGTCTCCAAGATGCGGGAACTCTACGACAAGCTCCCCGAGAAGCCGGACTGGCTCACCATGCAGGACATCGACCGGTACGAGCACGACATGCTCGCCCAACGCGACAACACAGCCGGGCAGAAGGAATCCGTGAGCCTCAGCGGGGAGGCCAAGAGCGCAAGGGACTCCTCCCGTGCACTCGACGCCCACGCGCCTGACGCCCCGACCCATGAAAACCAGCGATAGAGAAAGAAGGCCCCATCATGAAGGGAATGCTCATACCAACGGACGGCACGCCCCATGCCATCGACATCCAACAGGATGAGAACGGGTCCGCGCTCCACGACCTGCAACAGTTAGTGGGCGGATACATAGAACCGTTCGACGTGATCTTCGGGGAGAACATCTGCCTGTACGTGAACGAGGAGGGGCTGGGAAACTGCCCGCCCAACCGGGCCGTCTACGCCACCCGGAACATGGTGGAGGAAGGCTACCTCTCCCAGATGGACTACACCAGCGTCGTGCAGGAGGGCGAACTGTACACCATCCTGTGGGGCGACATTGTGGCCGTGGGTTTCGACCCGGAGACCGGCATGGACCGGGATCTGACCGACGCGGAGATCGCCCAAGTGGGCGACTACTTCACCAAGGTCTCCGCGCCCGGCAGCGGTCTCGCCGAAGCCCTCGCCATCCAGCAGGGACGCCGCAGGGAGGAACCTGTGCAGGAGCATGGCGTGAGCCTCAAGGATGAGGCGGACGCATCCCGCGACGCCTCCGACGCGCTCGGCGGAGGCCAAACGCCGGACAAGCCCCAGCGCGGCATGGATGGGCGGTGAGAGTTATGTCTATCCGGGATGACGGTTTCGACCTTGACGCGATCCGCAGGATTAACAACACCGTCGTCAACGACGATGGCACCGTGAAGTCCTTCAAGGAACAACTCTTGGAATATGAGTACGGGTACTACAATGCTTTCCTGCCATTTATCGTATATGGCGATTCCCGTGCCATTGCACAGTCCGGTGCATCCAATCTCCCCATCGTCATGAACGCGAGCGTGCTGGCGAAGCTGAAGCAGAAACATGACCTTGTTCCTATGGAGATTGCCGAATTACCCAAAATGATGTTGGAAAACAACGTCATTATGATGGATTCCTATACGGTACATCCCGGCGGCCTTGTCATGTATTTGGATACCGTTGGCATCCATGACGCTCCGTTGTTCGTTGCGTTCCATCTGGATCAGAAAAGCGGTGAAGTGTCCGTCAACCGCCTCGCCAGCGTGTATGAACGCGCCAACATTGAATACACCATCTGCAAGACATGGGAGATGGGTCTGAACCTCTATCCCAATGAAAAAACAGAAAACTGGCTGAAGTCCCTCGGGCTGCAATTGCCCGACAACCTAGCCAGTTTTCTAACGGGAGATTACCGCGCCGTCTCGAAAGACACACGGATTCCCGTTGATCCCATTATATCAGATTCGAGACCGCCTGACAAGACCCCGGAGTCATCCTATTCGCTTCGATCCGAGTCCGTTACCTCACGGGACGCCTCAAAGGCGCTGAATAATGGCCCATCGGAGGAGCATTCGCGGAATGAACGATGAAAGGATAAAAGAAAAGCCGGATACAGTCATTCGGGCTGCAATTGCCCGATGAGGCATCCGGCTTGACCGGCGGTTTCCCACCATATTCATTTTATCAGAACACCCAGCAAAATGCAATCCTACAAAAATGTCTAACTATCAATCTATGATGATAGTAACCAACAAAGGAAGGAGTTTTATGGAACAGACGATACTGAACCCGGTGGAGATCATCGCCTACGCTGGGCTGGAACGGAATCGACAGCGCCGGGCCAAGAGCCGGTGTGTCATCCGCCTCGATTTCAAGAGCGGGCGCGGCATCCTCTGCGATCTGGACAGGATTCGTTCATTGATGCACCAGACCCACACGCAGCATGAGATGTACCTGTTCAAGGAGATGGTGGGACGCTCGGTGGACCCCATGGCGCTGCACCCCATCCGCATCTTCATCGCGTCCCGTCCGGAGGGCAGGATGCACGGGACAAGGAGGACGGCATGACCAAGGACCGTTCCATCATCCTGACCATCCGGGAATACGAGAACTCCGTGGACATGCCCGACGAGGAGCGCGTCACCTATCTCGACCCGCGCGGCGGAGTCCATCTAAAGGACGGGGACGACCGTTCACAGGAGTATACGGACTATGCGGAGGAGTGCGCGGAATATCTTCGGTTCGGCGATGAGGTGGATGATGTCACCTGCGGGGATTTCCCCCGCACCAGCGCAGTGAAGGTCTGCGATACGCCCCGACTGTACATAGAGGCCGGGTTCGACCAGCTTCCCATGCTCTACACCCAGAAGCATCTTCTCAGGGCGATCCGTCCAAAAAGCGAGGATGACCCGCACCGTCACGGCCTGTCCGTCGCGCAGTTGAAGCGCCTGCCGGAACTGCTGGCCCATCCGGTGATGCTCTGCGACAGCCCGGCACGGGAGGATACGCTGCTCGCGTTGCTCCGCGCCGTCGATTGCGATAACCTTCCGATCATCGCGGCGATCCGCCCGAACGGGCCGGGGTATTACGAGCTGCGGGAGATTGAGACCAACTTCATCGTCACCGTGTACGGGAAGAACAATTTTTCGCGTTATTTCGACAACCTCATCACACCCGACAAGGTGATCTACTACAACGAGGAAAGAGGCCGTGAACTCAACGCGCTTGCGAAACTCCACTTGCTTCGGAGCCACGTTGTCGATCCCGGCCTCTGTAACATTATTATACGCCGCCCGCAGTGCATAGTCAATATGGAATCCAAGAATCAATCCGCATACGGGCTGGATACCGAGACGAAGGACGCCCGGCAGGCCAGCGCGGAGCTTGGCAGCATGGGTGATGCCGGACGTGTACAGGACAAGGGGGAGCGCTGATGGCGGCCCCCATGATCGAGCAGTTCCCCAAGGGGAAACTGAACAACTGCTGGCACTACATCGAACTGTGCAAATTCGTGCATCCCGAACTGACCGAAACCATCGACCGGCTGCGGGATACGCTCATCCGCTACACCCTCGTCAAACCATGGCCCCTGCCCCCGGACGGCGGGCCGGAATGCTTTCTCGTCCGGTTCCTCACCAAGGAGCAGAACGATTTCTTCTTCTACTACGGGCTGGGCTACGGCCTCGAAGCGCGGATGAGCGAGGAGGAACTGCCAACGGAGCACTTCGATCTGGAAAAGGCGATCATCGATTGCCGCCTCGACTATGTATGACTGGGAAAGGTTTATCAAAATGGTGCATGGTGAGATACCGGCCTGCCGCACCTGCCCCTTCATGGAGCTGACTGGCAGGGCAAAGATGACGGCGAACAACCGGCATACGAAGGGAACACGGGGCGATTGCATGTGCAAGCACCCCGACGCGCTGGAAACATTCAATAGAGTATGTCCGCGCAGTCCCCGGCTGCCCGGCTTCATCGGCTTCACAGCGCCGGGCGAAAACGTCCCGCAAATCAAAACTGCCCCAAGATGGTGTCCTCTGCGCATCAAGAGCAGGGAGGCAAGCCATGGATGAGGGTAGCAATAACAATGGCATCGCCGATTTTCAGGAAATAGGAAGGACTAATCGATATGGGATATAAGCTGGTGATTGCGGAGAAGCCGATGCTGGGCCGGGACATCGCCCGCGCCATGTGCGGGCGGAAGGTGTCGGAGACCACGCCCCTGCCCATCAGCGGCAACGGGTACACGGTGGTGGCCTGCGCCGGGCATCTGCTGGAACTGGTGGAACCGGAGCATGTGGACCGGAAGTGGGGCGAGCCGTGGAGCATCGACGCGCTGCCCATCCTCATCCCGGACTGGCCGAAGCAGCCCGCCAAGGGCAAGGACGATCTGGTGGAACGCATCGACGGTCTGCTCAGGGACGCGGACTGCGTGATCCACGCGGGAGACCCGGACGACGAAGGCCAGCTCATCGTGGACGAACTCTTGGACTACCTCGGCTACAAGGGCGAGGTGCTGCGCGTCTACGTGAACGACAACATCGAGAAGAACATCCGGAAGGCGTTCGAGCATCTTGTCCCCAACGGGGAGTGCCGCAACGCGGGCCGGGCCGCCTACGCACGGCAGATGGCGGACGCCTGCTTCGGCATGAACGAAACCCGGCTCGCCACCAAGCGCCTCGGCGGACGGTTCACCGTGGGCCGCGTGCAGACCCCCACCTTGGGCCTCGTGGTCAACCGGGACGAGGAGATCGAACACCATGTGTCCCGTAAATACTACGAGCTGACCGCCACGGGCGGCTGCACGGACGCGCAGGAGCCTGTCACCTTCAAATTCAAGCCCGGCAAGGAGCTGCTGGACGGGGAAACACGCCTGTTCGACCGGGAGCCGTTGGACGCCCTCAAGGGCAGGCTGGACGGCACCGACACCGGGTTCTCCACCACGATCTCCGAGAAGGTGGAAAACCCGCCCCTGCCCTACAACCTGACGGTCCTCCTGTCGGACATGAGCCGCCGGTACGGATTCACCGCCGCGAAGACCCAGCAGATCACGCAGGATTTGCGCGACAAGTACAAGGCCATCACCTACAACCGCTCGGACTCCCAGTACCTCAAGGAGGAGCACCACACGCAGGCCCCCACAGTACTGGCGCAGGCCATGCGGAACCTCGGCGTCTCGTGGGAACTGGACTACACCATCCACTCCAAGGCGTTCAACGAGAAGAACGTCACCGCACACCACGGCATCATCCCGCAGGAGGCGGACGCCCCCGTATCGAAGATGACCAAGGACGAGGCCAAGGTGTACACGGCCATCGTGGAACGGTACGCCATGCAATTCCTTCCCCCGGCCCGGTACGACGTGAGCACCAGCACCTTCACCACGGAGGAGGGCAGCTTCACCGCCGTGTGCAAGCGATTGAAGGACGCGGGCTTCAAGGCCACCTTCGGCCACGCGGGCGAGGAGAATGAGGAGGACACGCCCACCGGGAACCCATGGCTGGACGAGGGCGGCCACACCCTCACCGGCATCTCCTGCACGGTGACAGAGAAGGAGACCACACCGCCCAAACCGTACACGGAAGGCACCCTCATCGCCGACATGGCGTCCATCGCCAAGTACGTGAAGGACCCGGAGACCAAGGCCATCCTGAAACGCAAGGACGACGGCAAGAAGGGCGAGCACGGCGGCATCGGCACCACCGCCACCCGTGCGGAGATCATCGAAAAGCTCAAGCAGCGCGGCTTCCTCGACGAGACCGGCGGCAAGGTGCGTTCCACCGAGAAGGCCCGCGCCTTCTACCGCCTGCTCCCGCCGGAGATTCGCGGCGCGGACGTGACCGCCCGCTGGTGGCTGATCCAACAGGACATCGCCGACGGCAGGGCCAACGTGAACAGCTTGCAGGACAACGTGGTGAACGTGTTCCGCCAGCACATGGCGACCGCCTACCAAGGCGCGCACATCGCTTCCGGCTCCCATCCCGTGGTGGGCAAGTGCCCGCTGTGCGGTCAGGACGTGGTGAAGACCGGCAGCATCTACGCCTGCTCCTCCAACAGGAACGAGAAGCAGGAGGACGGCACATGGAAGCAGATTTCCGGGTGCGGGTTCAAGCTCTTCGGATTCTGCGGAAAGAAGCTCACCGAGAAGCAGGCGGCCGCCCTGCTCTCCGGCAAGCAGGTGCCGCTCAAGGGCTGTAAGTCCAAGGCGGGCAAGACCTTCGACTGCAAGATACGATTGGAGAAAGACGGGGACTTGGAACCCATCTTCGACAACAAGCCCAAGGGCAAGTACAACAAGGCGAGGAGGTAAACCATGAAACAGGACGCAAACGCGGTGACGTTGGAATATGTGAACCGGTGGGGCGACCACCACACCCTCGCTCTGTACAGGGATTCCTATGCCATGGGCGGAGGTTTCGCCATCTCCGCCCTCGATGCCACGGACCCGGCGGACAGTGAGTACCTGTCGCCGTGGAGCGACATCACCGTGAACATTCCCGACAACCCGGACGCCGCATGGTGGTGCGCCACGGAGGGCAACGTCATCATTGACACCAACAACAACTCGAAAGAGCTGGTGGATGCGCTCGTTGGAGCTGGGATCATCACCCTTACGGATCGCGTCTGTTATTCCGGCTACTGCACCTACCCGTTCGCCAAGGTCGCCCCGTGGGCGATGGAGGCCATGTGCACCTACGAGGAGACCATCGACCGGCTGACCGCCGACCGGCAGGCGGAACGTCAGCCGGACGCACCCACGCTCCGGGGCGCGGCGGAGCAGGCCCGACAGGCATCCGAACAACTCACGCAGGATACGCCGGGCATCAGTCCGACACGGGAAAACAACAGATAGGAGGCAGCCATGCCGCAGGAAGACAGGATATATTCGACGGGCCGGGAGGCCATCGAATCACTCAGGGACGACTACCGGGACTTCAATGATGACCCGGATGAGTCCTTCGAGGAGTTCGCCGGGGATGTCCTCGACATCTTCAACGCCGCGCCGGACGCGGTGTTCTCCTATGATCCGCAGATCAGGCCGGGTTCCATCCAACGCCTGCCGGAGCCAAGCCGCGAGGAACTGCTGGGCCTGTGCGATCTCGCCAGCACACAGCTCATGAACAGGGCACGGAACTGCGCGAACCCGCATGATATGGTGCGGTATGCGCTGGCCGCCGAATGGATCGAAAACGACAATGCGGAACTTGTTCCATTCCTCACGCAGGAGGAGCGGAATCGCATCACCATCGAACTCGCCAAGAACAACCGCGCGGCCGCGTCCGGGGTGTTGGAGGACAGCGCATTGGAGAATGTCACTGATGCTTTCGGAATGCTGCTGGCGGACACCCCTTATGAGCATGTCATCGACACCCGAAGCCCCATGGGCAAGCCCTCCGCCGAAAGGCCGGAGGTGTTCTGCACGATCCAATGGGCAAGGGACGACATTGCGGCGGCCATCGAGGACGCCTGCGACCCGTCGTACGACGTGGAACTCGACCGGCACGGCCCGCAGGGGGAACAGGTGGAAGCCCTCATCGATCAGGTCATCGACGGGATCGGCAGCGATCTACAGGACCGTTCCATCGCAATGGGGTGGAGCGTGATCGCCAACTTCCTGCCGGATGAGGTCATCCGGCAGGCGGCAGCTCTCGGCGTTCCCGAGGAGGAGCGCAACGCCCACGCCGAGCCTGCGTCCGGTCATGGGCCGTCCATGCCCCGGCTCGCGGATGAGGCTGAGGCGTCCCGCACGGCATCGGACATGCTGGCCGGGTCCAGCGGCTCTGCCAGCCGTTCCCCGCAGCAGGAGAAATGACGATGATCCCACCAATGAAGGAAAACATCGGCGGATTCGGGAAGGAAGGTTGTGTCATGAAGAAGACCGTTTGGAAAAGGATAGTTTCGGCTACGGCGATGGCGGCAATCGCCGCCGTCACGCTCACGGCGTGCAACAGCCCGGAGGCCGCGATCCGCGACGACCTCACGAACCAGCTTGAGACGATCAAACAGGGGGACGATTCGTTCGTGTCCGGGATCGAGGAGAATGCGGGCGAGGACTTCGCCTCGCTGGGCATCGATACGGACGAGTTCGTGACCGCATATCTGGACGGGTTCGATTACACCGTGGAGGACGTATCGATCAAGGACGGCGTGGCCACCGCCAAGGCCACGATCACCTGCAAGTCCCTTGACGGCATCATGACGGATTTCCAGAACGACTACTATTCGCGTCTGGATTCCTTGGATATTACGGAGCTGTCCGATCAGGACGCCCTCAGGCAGCTCGCAGGGGAGACCATGATGGATGTGGTCGAGACGGCGGAGACCGCCGAGACCGATTGCGAGTTCACCTACACGCGCACGCCGAAGGGCACATGGAAGTGCGACAACGGGGACGAGGCGCTTGCACAGGCGATGAACTGACAGCCGCCATTCCATGCAGGGGGATGCACGATCTTCCAGCGCATCCCCCGCACGGGGGCGATACCGTGCGAATAAGAGAAGGATTCGCGCTTTTGATTGACGGTGTGCGGTTTCCGCAGCCGTATGTTACACCGGGTTTACCCTCATTCGAGGATTTTCGATTTCCCAGTCTCCCGAATATTCTGCCGCAGCGCTGCGGTTTTACATAGATGCTCACAATGATGTGAAAAACGAAAGGAGACCATCATGAACCATTTCAGAGAAAGAATCCGCCGTCTCCGGACGGGCCTCATGGCGTTCCTGCTCATGCTGGGCAGCATGTTCGGCGTGCTCACGCCCGCCATGCAGGCATACGCGGCGGAACCCACCATCACGGGCACCTGCCATATCGAGGTGGACGACCTCGGGGCCAACACCGGCGGATCGGAGCCATACACCACCTTCTTCGTGACCATGCCGGACGGGCAGACCTATCACGGGGAGTGCATCGACCACGGGAGCTACATTCCCTTGGCCGGGAACTACCCGTTCACCGGCACATGGAACGGCACCAGCTATGACATCATCGTGGAGAGCCGGTACTTCGCCGACACCAGAGAGGATGTCTGCCCGGAGGAGCGCCCCAACTTCGACCTGTACGGCCAAGGCTACACGCAGCGCGTGGGCAACTTCACCTATATGCCCTACGGATACGTGCGGATCGTCAAAGAGAGCGCCGATCCCGCCCTCACGGACGGGAACGCCATGTACTCGCTGGCGGGCGCTGAGTTCACCGTCACCAGTCAGGACGGCAGTGTGCTGGGCACCCTCACCACAGGGGAGGACGGCACCACTGGCACGTTGGAGGTGCCCGCAGGGCAGACCGTCACCATCCGTGAGACCAAGCCCCCGGAAGGGTTTCTGCCCGCAGCGGAGCAGGCCGTCGCCATCACCACGCAGGAGACCGCGACCGTCACGTTCACCGACGCCCCGGCCTACGATCCCGCCGGGCTGATGGTCGCCAAATACGACGGCGAGAGAACCTGCAACGATGAAGGCAACCTGCCACAGGGTGCCGCCACGCTCGAAGGCGCGGAGTTCACCATCGAATACTACGACACCCTCAGCTATGATAATTACACCGCCCTCAATGAATCCGGTATCGCCCCGGCCCACGCATGGGTCGTCGCCACGGACGCGAACGGGTTCGCCTTCCTCGATGAAGCCCATCTGATGTCAGGGGATGACCTGTACAGGGACGCCAGCGGACAGGCCGTGATCCCGCGCGGCACCCTCGTCATGTACGAATCCAAACCGTCGGAAGGCTACGTGCTCAACAGCGACTTCCTGAGCTTCCAGAAGATTCAGGAACAGCCCGTAGAGAACACCGTCACCTACCAGACGCCGCAGGTGCCGGAACAGGTGGTGCGCGGCGATCTCACCTTCAGCAAGAAAACCGGGGACAGCGCCGACCGGATGGCCGGAATCCCCTTCAAGCTCACCAGCCTGACCACCGGGGAAACCCACGTCATCGTCACCGACGCCAACGGGTATTTCAACTCCGCGTCCTCGTGGAACCATCACACGCAGAACACCAACGGCAACGACTGGGCGCTTGGCGAATCCGAACCCATCGACAGTGTTCTGCTCGATCCCACCGCAGGCGTCTGGTTCGGCCTCACCAGTGAGGGCACCCTGACCAGCCCGGACGACGGGCACGGCGCGTTCCCCTACGACTCCTACAGCATCGAGGAGCTGCGCTGCACCGCCAACGAAGGCTACCAGCTCATCCACACCACCGTCACCATCACCCGCGACGGCGTGGTATACGACTACGGCACCCTCGACGACCAGCCCCAACCCACCGTTTCCATCACCACCAACGCCTATGACCCCACCGACGGAGACAACTCCATCATGGCCGGTGACGTGAGGATCGCGGACAAAGTGACCTACACCGGCCTCACCGCAGGCGAAACCTACCGGCTCACCGCCTCGATCGTGGACACGGAAACCGGCGAACCCGTCACCGTGGACGATAAGCCCGTCACCGCCACACATGAGTTCACCGCGCAGACTGCGGACGGCTATGAGATCGTGGAAACGACTCTGCCCGCCACCGGCTTGGGCGGCAGGACCGTCACCGTCTTCGAGGAGCTGCACCGCGTGAGCGACGGCACCCTCATGGCGGAGCACAAGGACAAGGACGACGTGGACCAGCAGCTCCGCGTCATCGCCCCGCAGATCGGCACCACCGCCACGGACGGCACGGACGGCGACAAGACCGTGATCGCCGACGAGAAGGCCACCATCGTGGATACGGTGGAATACAGGAATCTCGTCCCCGGCGTGGAATATGCGCTCACCGGCACCCTCCATGTGAAGCATGTGGACGAGGAAGGCAATGTGACGGAGGAAGCCCTGCTGGACGGGAACGGCGAACCCATCATCGCCGAGACCACGTTCACGCCGGACTCCCCGGACGGTTCCATGGAGGTCAGGTTCACCTTCGACGCCACAACCCTTCCGGACGGAACGGAGCTGGTGGCGTTCGAGACGCTGAGCCATGACGGCGTGGAGGTCGCGGCCCATGCTGACATCAGCGATGAAGGCCAGACCGTCATGGTGGAGAACCCCAAACCGGCAATCGGCACCACCGCCACGGACGGTACGGACGGCGACAAGACCGTGATCGCCGACGAGAAGGTCATCATCGTGGATACGGTGGAGTACGCGAACCTCATCCCCGGCGAGGAATACACCCTCACCGGAGCGCTCTACGTGAAGCATGTGGACGAGGAAGGCAATGTGACGGAGGAAGCCCTGCTGGATGCGGACGGAAACCCCGTCTCCGCCAAGACCACCTTCACGCCGGAGAACGCCAGCGGCAGCGTGGAAGTGACGTTCACGTTCGACGCCTCCGCCATCCCGGACGGCACGGAGCTGGTGGCGTTCGAGACCCTGTTCCACAACGGCGAGGTGATCGCGGTCCACGCGGACATCACCGACAAGGGCCAGACCGTCACCGTGGAACACCCGGAGGAACCGGAGATTCCCGACACCCCCGAACAGCCCGAACCGGAGCATCCCACCCCCGAACCGGACAAGCCGCAGGGGACCACCTACGGCAAGACCGGCGTGAGCACCATGCCCATCGTGGCCGGGATCGTCCTGCTGATCGCGGCGGCGGGCGGCACCACCTTCTGCGCCCACCGGCTGCACCGCAAAGACGGGAGCGACGGCCATGACGAATAAGACGAAATCCCGCATCCTGTTTGGCATGAGTGTGGGCTTCGCCCTCATGGCGGCAATCCTGTGCTGGCTCCTCCACTCTTGGGGAGGAGCGGCACAAACGCCGCCCTCGCCCAGAATACTGTCCCCCACACAGGGGGACACGGCAGACCCTTCCCTGACCATAACCTCCGACGCATCCTCCTCCACGGGGGAGGATGACGCCAGCGAGGCGGCGGATGATGGGTTCCCCACAGTGGACTGGGCCTACTGGCAGGGCGTCAACCCAGATGTCATCGGGTGGATCACCGTGCTGGGCACCACCATCAATTCCCCCATCGTGCAGGCACCCACGGATGACCCGGACTTCTATCTCAGAAATGACGTGTACGGGAACTACAACATCTACGGAGCCATATATCTCGACGCGGAATGCGTCGAAGCAGGGCTGGACAGCCGCAACGCGGTCATTCTCGGCCACCATTCTGGGAATCTGGAAGCCGCGCCCTTCGGCGTCATCCAAGAATACGCGGACGAAACCTTCGCCGCCGGGCACGCCACAATCCTTCTTCAGAATCCGGAGTGGAAACGGGCCTACGAGGTGCGGTTCGCGCAGATCGTCAACGGTCTGGAACCATCCAAGAGAAGCGTCTTCCACAATGATGAGGATTTCCGCATGTGGTACGACGCGATGCGGGCGGACGCCGCCATGACGCTGGACGGCACCACGGAACCGGAACAGACCATCTCCTTGGTGAGCTGTTCCTACTATGTCCACCCGGAGAACGAGCGCACCGTCGTGGTGGCAAGCGGGCACCAAATGGTACCATAGTGGGGTGGAATCCACAACAGACAGAAAGGAAACCAATATGACACAACCAAACGCACGGCAGGCCCCTCAACAGCCGCCAGCCACTCCGGCGCTGCCGCAGGCGGACGACACCCTGCCGGTGACGGGATGTTCCTTCAAGGATGCCATCATTCGATACTGGAAGGGCTACGTGTGCTTCCGTGGCCGTGCCAGCCGCAGCGAATACTGGTGGGCGATGCTGTTCACCTTCCTCGTGTGGTTCGCCTTCAGCCTTCTGGATCAGTCTGGCAGCGGCTTGGGCGCTCTGTTCTCCCTGCTGAGCGTCTGCTGGGGACTCGCCACCATCCTGCCGACCATCGCCATCTCATGGCGTCGCCTCCATGACGCGGACAAGCCCGGCACGTTCATGTTCATCGTGTACGGCCTGTACCTCATCGGGTACATCATGTTCTTCTTCGGCCTGTTCGGTGCCATCGGAGGGGCCATCACCGGCCTGTCCAACGGGGACGCCAGCCTCCTGAGCGGCGCACTGGGCATGGGGTCCATCGGCCTCATCCTCATCGTGGCGGGCCTCATCACGAACATCGTGCTCATGTGCCTGCCGTCCAACCCGGATGGCGCACGCTTCGACTGAACCATATAATAGAAACCACGCGGGCGGCAATGGATCGCCGCCCGCCCCATGGAAAGGACAAGTGATCGAAATGGCGGAACAGAACAACCAGCAGAGCGGGTTCGCCCATGTGAAGATACCGGCGGCGTTCCTGCACCCCCACACCATCACCACGGAGGACGGGCGCACCTTCGACAAGGCGTTCGTCCACATCCCGCCGGGCACGAAGGTCAACGGCGTTGACCTGTCCGGCTACTCCTGCGACGTGTTCGTGTCGGACTACATGCGCCAGCAGATGCTCTCCGGCGACCGGGCGCAGGTCACGCTCTCCTTCAAGGCGGACGAGCCGGTGCCCGTGTGGACCGGCAGCCGGGACGACGCGGATCACCCGTACAAGCGTTTCGAGGTGAACCCGTGGGCGCTGGCGAAAGGCATCAAGGAGCAGGTGGAAAGCTACAAGGCGGAGAAGGCCGCCGCGCGTGAGGAACGTGAGGACGGCCTGAACGCCACGGCCAAGGCCAGCCGCGACGCCTCGCAGGCGCTGGCGGGCGACCCGTGGAGCGAATGGCAGGCCCCCGAACCCGCATTGTGACCCGTAGGAGGACGGCATGAAGGTGGAAGTGCTCTACCGGAGCCACCGGTACGAGGAGTTCGACACGTCCCTGACCTGCCCGGAACCCCACCGGAAGGAGGGCGTGAGCATTCTCACCGACTGGAACCTGTACCTCGGCGACCTGAAGGGGCAGGGAGTGATCCTCGTCCAGCACTGGTACGACGGCACCCTGCCCCAGCAGGGCGAGAACCGGGGCAGCTTCCGGTTCGACGACGGGACCATGGTGACCGCCGCCGTCCGCCGCCCCGGCAGCGCCATGCTCCTCGTCGCCCCGGACGAGCTGGACGGCATCGTGTGGCTCAAGAAGGACGGGGAGAAGATACTGTGGCGTGAGGGCGACGACCTCATCAACGGCGAACGGTTCTTCGCCATGGAACAGCTCTGCTATTCCGACGCGGCCACCGTGTCCATCAACAAGCGTGCTCTGGCCGTGTTCGACTACCTCAAGCACGTCCACCCGGACGACAGCGACGAGACCGTTGCCGCCAGCATGGGCTACACGCCCGCCGCGATCCAGCGCATACAGGACGCGGAGCTTGCACAGGACGACGGCTACGAGGAGCCGGACGAGGATGACACGCCGGAGGAGGAAGACGGAGAAACGGAGGAGAATCCCATGATTCCGTTTGATTTCGCCTGATAACAGGCCCGTACAGGGGGCGTCCCATCCAAGGGACGCCCCCTTCGCCTATTCCACGCCTTGACGCTATTTCTGCTATCATGCTACAATAATGGCAAGCAATAAAGCTGCCATCCTAGTATGGCTGGCTTTGCCGAAACATACCCGGAAGAAGGACCCTACCATGGACGAATACAAAGATACAACGCTGCATAACGCGGAAGGCACCGAAGACGCCCTCCGTGCGGATATGAATGACAATACGGCTCCCGAGACAGGGAACGCCGCCGAAACCGAACTCCTGAGCGCTGTGGCCGACATCGAACCGGAAGAAAACGGCGCGGAGAATGACACCGATACCGGTGAAACGAAGGGCGTCACCAGCCCCGTCCGGCATCGTAGAAACCATCGCAGGCGGAACATCGCCATCGCCAGCGTGATCGCCGCCGTGGTGGTGCTGGCGGGCGGCGCGGGAGGCTACGCCTATGCGGCGTCCAACGTGCAGAAGGGCGTGGATGCGGCCCAAGCGAACGCGCTGGCCGTGGACAAGCAGCTCACCGCGAAGATCGGGGACGCGCAGGAACTCCTTGACGGCACCGAGGAGGAGCAGGTGGCCGATGCGCAGACGCTCGCCGACCTGTCCGACGCCATCGACAAGGCGCAGGCCCAGACCGGCGTAGACGACACCGGCGCAAACCGGTGGCTCGTCTGGCAGGAGATGGATGCTCAGGCCGCGTATGACGCGGACGCTGCGGATGCGTCGGATGCCATGAGCCGGTTGGACAAGGCCATGGATGCCGTGACCGGCTCCATGGACGCGAAGACGTTGGCCGATGCGAAGGCCGCGCTGCAATCCACCGTGGACAATGCGGACAAGACCTACGCCGATTCCGACGGGAAGGTGCAGGACAACGCCACGCGCGACAATCTGAAGACCGCGTTGGACGCCGCGAAGAAGGTGCTGGATGACGATAGCGTGATCGATGCGAAGGAATACACCGATCAGAAGACCGCTGTGGACGACGCGGTGAAGGCGGTGAACGACTCCATTACGGCGAAGGAGCAGGCTGACGCCGAAGCCAAGGCCAAGGCGGAAGCCGAGGCTGTTGCAACGGCTTCGTCCGCTGCATCCTCCGGCGGATACTCGGGCGGTGGCAGCTCGTACTACGGCGGTTCCACAGGTAGCAGTTCATCGTCCAACTACAATGGCAACACCGGCGGCTCAAATAGTGGATACACTGCTCCGAACAATGGTAATTCATCGGGCGATGGATCATATCATGGTGGTGACACAGATTCTGTTGGTGGTGTGTGGTCGGAGCTTGACGGCGATAGCTGGGACTATGTTGAAAGCTGGTAAAATATCATTATATTCTTGAAGAAGGTTCTGTCAGATCGATTTGGTCTGACAGAACCTTCTTCATTTATTGGCCTTTGCTGATATAATTCTCAACGGTACCCATAACCTATGAAAGGAGTATCCATGGTACGACCCAACAAGCCCATGGAAAACAAGGACAGCGGAGGAGGCCATGGCATTCGGCGCATCCTTCGCGCCATCGTGGCGCTGATCGTTTCGGCGGCCACACTGCTCACCGGCGCTTCCACAGCACTGGCCACACAGGCGGGCGGATTGCCCGGCTACTGGTACAATCCGGCGTCGGACGGCAGCGGCTGGTTTACTGCATGGCATGGCACGTCTCTGGGCGTAGTGACCTACGAAGGCGATACCCCCATCTACTGCATTGAGGCCGGAATCGTATACAGCGGTCAGGGCACATGGGAGCCTGCCACCGACCGCGACAGCAAGATCGCCGCGTTTATGGTCGATCAGCACAAGAACGACCGGAGCGACATGACGCAGGCGGCAGTCGCCTACGCCATCCACGCGCATCTTGACCGGGGACAGAGCCACTTCAGCCAGCTCAATGCCGTGGGCTTGGAGGGCGCGGACATCAACGCCGTCGCCCAGCTCGCCAACCAGCTCTGGAATGAAGCCTCGTTGAACATGCCGGACAACATTCAGGCGTCCTACCAGTACACGCAGGGCAAGCGGAAGGGCACCATCAACCCCGGTATTAGAAACGGAAATGGTCAGTTCGTTGCTGGTATTCCGTACACGATTACGGATTTGAATGATGTGGTGAATTTTGACGCCACAGGTACCAATACCTACAGCGGCGTCACCTCTGGTCAGGAGGAACACATTCCGTGGACGGCAAAAAAGAACGGCACCATGCATCTGCGAGTCCAGTATCAGGGCATTAACGCCGTGAAAATGAACTCCCCCGGTCAGGATGTGTTCAAGAATACCGATCCGTCCACCCAATCCGGTGAAATCGAGTTCGAGGTGGTCAAGGACTTCCAGCCTATCGTCAGCACGCAGGTGTCCAGCAAGAAGCTGAACGCCGGTGAGACCATCAAGGACAAGGTGACCAGCGGCGTCGCGCAGGGCGACAGCTGGGTGGACGATACGACCGTCAAGGCGAAGGGCTACTACTTCACCGGCGATGGTGATACGATCCTCCGCACCATCAACCAGAACGGCACCGTGGAGAACCCGGAGAACCCCAACGACTACCTCAAGCGTGTGGAGGACGAACTGGGCGAGCCGGTGGCGACCGCCGAGACCGAGTTCAACGGTTCCGGCCAGACCAACGAGGTCACCGCCAAGGCCGCGGACGGCACGGACTACGTGAACCCGCAGGACGGCCTCTTCGGCGGCTGGCTGTGGCTCATCGTCAAGGACGATCAGTCGGACGACGACAAGGAGTACATCAAGAACAACTACATCGACGAGTTCGGCAAGGTGCCCGAGACCGCCGTGCATACCGCAACCGTCAGCGAGTGGAGCGAGGTCGCGGAACCCTCCGCCACGGAGAACGCCGATGTGCGCGATGTCATCCACCTGAGCAACCTGCCCGAGGATTTGGGCGAGTTCAAGGGCAATGACGAGTACGGTTTCGGCGCGGACAACACGAAGCTCGACGTGGAGGTGTGGTGGGCCGGTTCCGGCACCGGTGTCAAGGAGGAGGACGAAAAGTACCTCCCCAGCACGAAGGAACCCCCGGCACAGGACGAGCACCACAAGCTGCTCGGCACCTACACCTACGATTTGCAGCAGCTCATCCAGCGTGAGGGCAAGGGCTTCAATGGCCGTCTCGACATCCTTGTAGGTGGCGGCGATGCGGGCAGCCCGCTCGCGGACGGCTCCAACTTCACCATCACCGCCGATGAGACCGGCTACTACGTGTTCATCGCCAAGTACGCCGGATGCGACCGCGTGAAGGCGTTCACCAGCGACTACGACAACCGGTTCGAGGCCACGTTCGTCAGCAAGGAAACCCCCAAGCTCACCCTGTCGTCCAGCACCAAGCCGGGCACGGTGAAGGTTGGCGAGGAGATGCGCGACACCGCGACCATCAGCGGCACCGGCAACAGCGACGGCGTGGTGAACAAGGGCGCGTATGTCCTGTTCGATGCCTACAACCCCGTCCCCGGCGAGGCCGATCCCAGTGTGGGCAAGCTCCTCGACTCCGACAGGCACGAGCTGACCGCCGAACAGATCGACGATCTGAACAATGGCAAGCAGATCACCGTCACCAGCAATCCCGTGAATGCCACGACCAGCGGCAACGTGTACTGGCAGGCCGCGATCTACGCGGCGGACGGCACCCTGCTCGCCACCCACGAGCTTGGCATCGAGGATGAGACCACCGTGGTCAAGGGCGGCGGCGACATCAGCTCGATCAGCCAGAAGCAGGGCGCGGTCGGCGGCCAGATGTGGGACATCATCACCGTGTCCGACGACACCGACGGCGACGACGCGGGCAACATCCCCGACGGCTCCACCGTGCAGGTCAGCGTGTACAAGCATGAGGGCCAGAATCAGGAGACCAAGGGCCAGCTCGTGGAGACCAAGACGTTCCCCGTGGACACGTCGAAGCTCGGCGAACGCCCCGGTTCCTACAGCTTCCAAGCGCTCATGGACGGCACCTATCCGGCGGCTGGCACCTACTACTGGGTGGAACGCCTGATCGGGCCTGACGGCGGCGTGATCGCCGAAGGCAAGTACGGTGACGACACCGAACGCACCTACGTGCAGGAGTACGACACCGACGCCGCGAAGGCATGGCTGAGCACCAACGACGCGGAATACGCGGACAAGACCGTGAACACGTTCGACGTGCTCACCCAGAAGTACTACACGCAGTGGGGCGAGGACGACCAGACCGGTTCCTCCACCAGCGTCTACTTCGGCGCGACCGCCAAGGGCACGCAGGCCCAGTTCAGCATCTGGCGCGAAGGCGACGGCAACGCCGACACGGACGTGAAGGTGCTCGACGGCCAGACCATGGACCTGCCCAAGATCGGCGACCGCAAGGAACCGTATTCGCAGAAGCTCAAGAGCGAGACGTTCACGCTCCCCGAGGACACCGTGGCGGGCACGCACTACTACATGCTGCGCGTCACCAACACGCAGGACGCCGCGAACCTTCAGGCCATCGGCATCCAGTCCGACGGTCTGGTGTGGGAGTCCCCGAAGCGCGTGGAGCGTGAATCCTTCGAGGTCGTTCGCGTCACCTCCACTGCGGCGGAACCCATTGTCACGACCGACATGCCCCATGTGCAGGAGACCCTGCATGTGGACGGCACCCTCGGCAAGGGCAGCGCCTATCAGGTGGAGACGTGGACCGTGGGCGATGACGGGAACACCGCCGAAAAGGTCTGTGAGACCGATCGCGTCACGCTCGACCACGACGTGACGGACACGGACATCGCCGTGACCCTCGACACGCCCGCCGATCCCGGCACCTATCAGTTCCGCTTCAAGGTCTGGTCGCCCGACAACCTCGGCGGCGACCCCGACGTGACGGCGGACGCCGGTACGATGATGCCCGACGACTGGAAGCAGGGCGACGACTACGCGCAGAAGGTCCTCCTCTACGAGGGCACCAACGTGGAGTCCGAGCGGTTCAACGTCATCCGCATCAGCACCGACGTGACCGGCACCGCGAACATGCACACCGCCAAGGGCGAGCATTACGTGGACGTGACCAACGGCGCTGACATCAATGACCATGCCATGATCGAAGGCGACCTCGACCGTGACGGCTACCGGCTCGGCTTCGAGCTGTACAAGCAGGCCGACGGCGACGACGCCAGCAAGGACACGCTGACGCTGACCATCCCCGCCACCGATCTCAAGGCGGCCACCAAGGAACTGGATTCGGACCTCGCCCAGCTCGACCAGCCCGGCGACTACTACTGGGTGACGGTGTTCAGCAAGGCCGACGGCTCCGCGTTCCTTCCCGACGGGCAGACCGAGGTTCGCTCCGACCGCCGCATCAAGGAAGAGTCGTTCCACGCGGTGCGCATCACCACGACCACCTACAAGTGGTCCAGCGCGGGCGGCGCGATCCATGACGTGGCCCACATCGAGGGGACCCTGCCCGGCGACGCGATCATCGGGTTCGAGCTGCATGACTACGAGACCGGCGACAAGGTGGCCGACGCGGAGGACTCCACGCTGTCCGACATGGACGGTTACGTGGAGGACGCCAAGGAGCAGACCGTCACCAGCCCGGCGGTGACCGTCCCGGATGCGGGCGACCACTACTTCGTGGAATGGGTGCGCATCCCCGGCGACGATCAGGGCGAGGATAAGGAGTTCCATCGCGGCAACGACCGCGTGGACAACGAATCCACCCGCACCATCAGCGTGACCACGGAAACGTACACGGAGGCCCACTTGGGCGATACGGTCAGCGACCAGACGTTCTTCGACAACATCAGCTACGAGACCGACATCCGCAGCGACTATGTTGACAAGGAACTGTCCGCCTCGTGGGAGGTGTGGAAGCAGGGCGACGGCGACGTTGACACCGACACGCTGCTGACCACCTTGGACAAGGACGGCCAGACGCTGGAGGAGGGCCAGACCACGGCGGAATCCTCCAAGTGGACGCCCGCGCAGACCGGCATCTACTACTTCCGCGTCCGCGTCACCGCGCAGGACGGCACGCTCGTCGCCTACGGCGCTCCCCGCGAACCGTCCGAAACCATCCGCATCATCGACTCCCTCTCCAACACGATCCGCGTCGTGGAGGAAGGCAAGCCGGTGAAGGATACTGTCACCATCAGCGGTCCGGTGCTGGAAGGCACCATGGTCTCGTGGCAGGTGTTCCGTCAGGCGGACACGCCCGACGAGGACGAGCTGGTGGCCGACTGGGGCACCCCGACCACCGGCGCGTACATCATCACCAAGGATGACGCCGCCAAGGCGCTCAAGGACGGCAAGGTCACCATCGAAAGCCCGCTCTCCTACGACGAGGGCAAGGCCGGGGATGTGATCTACTTCCAGTACTCGCTCACCGCCCCGAAGCGCGGCGAGGACGGCAACCCCGCCCAGCCCGCCAAGGACGATGAGGGCAACTGGACCATGGATCACCTGATGGTCAACGGCATCCAGCCCATCGACACGGACGCCGAGGTGGACGGCGACGACACGGACCCGCAGACCGTGCCCAGTGCGTTCCACACCGATCTCGCCCGCGTCGAGGAGGAGACCGCGTACATCGTGAAGGTCACCACCACCGCCTCCACCCATGAGGCCACGGTCGGCGACAAGATTCACGACACGGCGCACGTCACCGGCACCATCCCCGGCGACGGCTGGTGCATCGAGTTCGAGTACTGGGAGCAGGCCGACGGCGACGATACCAGCGAGGACAAGCTGGTGACCACCACCGAATGCGTGGCCGTCACGCCGGGCGAGAACCCGGACGTGGATTCGCCGGAGATCACCGCCGACAAGGCCGGTACCCACTACTGGCGCGAACGCCTCATCTACCACAAGGGCGAGGAGGACGAGCACGAGGTCTCGTATGGCAAGGCCCGCGTGAAGGATGAGACGGTGATCGTCAAGGCGAAGCCGCTCGCCACGACCGGCATCGCCGTCGGCGGTGTCGCCGGACTGTCGGCCCTGCTGGCATTGGGCGGCTGCGCACTGGCTGTGAGCAAGCGCCGCAGGCCGCGCGGACAGCACGCCGCCTGACCTGACATAACCGAAGGCGGTATGATCCGCCCGAGGTGACCGCGAGGGGCGTGTCCGAACCGAAACGGACACGCCCCTTCATCCTTTTCGACAAGGTTCAGAGACAGCGAGGAAACATGAACAGGAAAACGACAATCCTGCTGACGGGGACGCTGACCGTCTCCATGCTTTTGGGCGTCGCCGCCACGGCCAACGCCGACGGAATCGGCGCGTTCGCCGACGAAACCGTCCACACGATTGAGACAGTGGCCTCTGAGAAGCCCAATGCGCCCACGGGTACATGGTTCACCGTGGACGGCGAACCCATCGAGGATTTCGACCCCGCCGACGGTTGGGACGACCCCGACACGGACTACACGGATTCCGCGATCCACACCGTGGACGGAGGCAGCGTGGAGATACATGACGTGCCCGAAGGGTGGACCGTGGACAGCGATATGCGCGTCAACGGGCTTACCGGGGAATGGAGCGCGTTCTACATCCTGAGGAACGGCACCGAGACATACCGCTGGTACTTCGACGGGGCCGATGACATCATCCACACCGTGGACGAGCTGCGTGGATTCACCCTCACCCTGAACGGTGAGGCCGTGGACTGCGACCCCACCAAGGATGTGGAAGTCCACAGGGTGAATCCTTCCGATCTGGTGGGATACGAGGGGCAGCCTCAAAATTGGAGCGTATCGCAGGGTGAGTTCACCGAAAACGGCGTCTCCGGCTACCAGTACGTCATCCGCCCGGAAAATGCCAAGACGCCCACCGTGACCTACCGGTTCTTCTATGATGCGCCCGATCCCGTGGATGAACTGGCGGGTGTGACCGCCACGCTGGATGACGGTTCCCCCGTCACCGGGTTCGACCCGCTGAACGAGGAGGACATCTTCACGATCCCGCCGGGCCATACCGTCACCCTCGGCAATCTGCCGGACGGGTGGACGCAGAGCAGAATCGGCAACGACAAACGCACCGCCATCATCCTGAACCGGAACGGTGGCGGGAGCATCACCTACCTGTTCGACATCTCCGACGACTACCAGTGGACGTATGTGGTCACCCAGCTTGCGAACGTGACCGCCGAACTGGCTGACGGCACGCCCGTGGAGGGCTTCGGCTACCGTGGCGGCGAATGGACGCTCCCGCAGGACGCCACCGGTGTCGTTCTGAAGAACGTGCCCGAAGGCTGGAACGTCTCGCTCGTCAACGAACCGCCCCTATCCATGGACAAATCTTGGCTGTACACCGTCAGCAGCCCGGACGGGAAGATCAGCGTGACCTACCGGTTCACCGTGCCCCACGTCTACACCGTGGACGAGCTGAGGGGCGTGACTGCCACAGCGGACGGGGAACCGGTAGAAGGCTTCGATCCAACACAGACAGGTACATGGACGATTCCCCATGGCGCTGCGGTAAGCCTAGAAGGGATTCCCTCGGATTGGGTGACGACACACGAGGACGGCACCCTCGTGTGGGCGATCACCGCGCCGGACAACTCTGTCAGCGTCACATGGACGTTCGAGCAGGAACAGCCCGCGCCGTCCACGGACGACCTGAAGGGCGTGACGGCCACCGTGGACGGGATTCCGGTGGACAACTTCGACCCCACACAATCCGGCACATGGCTGGTGCCCCACGGTTCGACGGTCAGCATCTCCGGCATCCCCTCGGACTGGCAGGTGGCCCACGAGAAGGGAACCCTCACATGGACCCTGACCTCGCCGGACGGCTCCCTCAGCGTCACATGGACGTTCGAGGAGGATCAGCCCACGCCCAGCAAGGATGATCTGAAGACCGTGACTGCCACCGTGAACGGCACCCCGGTCGAGGGCTTCGACCCGGTGAACGGCGGCACGTTCCCCGTCCCGGCGGGCACCACCAGCGTGGACCTCGCAGGCATCCCCGAAGGCTGGACCGCCACACCCATGCAGGACGGACTGGGCTTCAACATGACCAGCGAAGACGGCAGCCTGAGCGTGGAATATGTGTTCCAGCCGGAAACCGCCGTCCACACCGTCTCCTTCGACTACGGCATCGAGGGCATGACCGGCAGCCAGCAGGTCGCCGACGGCGGAAAGGCAACCGAGCCGGTTGCCCCGGTGCGCGACGGCTACACGTTCGATGGGTGGTTGTTGGACGGTCAGCTCTATGATTTCGCCACTCCGGTCACCGGGAACATCACCCTGACCGCCGACTGGACCATCAACACGTACACGGTTCGCTTCGACACGGCAGGCGGTAGCAGCGTACCCGAACAGGCCATCGACCACGGGCAGAAGGTCACGGAACCGGCAGCGCCCACCCGTGAAGGCTATACCTTCACTGGCTGGCTACTGGACGGCAGGCCGTTCGATTTCACCACGTCCGTCACCGGTGATCTGACCCTGACGGCGGGATGGCAGGAGAACGAGCCGCCCGCACCCGTCACCCACACGGTCACATTCGACAGCGCCGGTGGCAGCGCGATCCCCGCGCAGACCGTCACCGACGGCGCGGTCGCCATCGATCCCGGCGTCCCGTTGCGCGACGGCTACAAGTTCACCGGCTGGCTGTTGGACGGGGAACCCTTCGATTTCTCCACGCCCATCACAGGGGACATCACTCTTGTCGCTGGCTGGGAGGAAAGCGAAGAACCCGCGCCGGTCCTCCACACCGTCACCTTCGACGACGGCATTGGCAACACGGTCGCGGTGAACGTGCAGGAGGACGAAACCGTGCAGGAACCCGCCGCACCATCACGTGAAGGCTATGAGTTCACCGGCTGGCTCCTTGACGGGGAACCGTATGATTTCTCCACACCCGTCACCGGGGACATCACCCTCGTGGCCGGATGGGAACAGGCCGAGGAGCCGGACCCCGTGACCACGTTCACGGTGTCGTTCCGCACCAACGGCGGCACCACGGTGGAACAGCAGACCATCACAGAGGGCGGCACGGCGGCGAAACCCGCCGACCCCACCCGTGAAGGCTACGAGTTCACCGGCTGGCTGCTGGACGGCCAACCCTATGATTTCTCCACGCCCGTCACGGGAAACATCACCCTTGACGCCGCATGGAGGCAGATCGCATCCCTTGACGAACTGGCGGGCGTGACCGTTACAGTGGACGGAACCCCGGTGGAGGGCTTCGACCCGACCGGCGACGGCGAATACCGGATCGGGGAGGGCGCGAAGGTCGAACTGACCGGCGTACCCGAAGGCTGGACTGTGATCCGTCAGGAAACGGACAACGGGTTCACATTCACCCTGACCAACGGCGCACGCACCGTCGTCTACACCTTCGCCACCGCAACACAGGAAGAGCCTGACACACCCGACAAGCCGGATGAGGAGACCCCTGCGACCCCCGATCCCGGCGACAACGGAACCGACGGCGACGGTACCGGGGAATCCGACGGCGAACCCGTAGTGGATGATGCCAGTGAAATGGCGGACACCGGCAGCGCCGTACTGCCCGCCGCACTGGGCGCGATCCTCGCCGCTATGGCCGGTGCCTTCCTGCACGTCCGCAGGCGCAGGAACGTCGGGAAGAGCGGGGACACGTCCATGGGGACCGCCCGCGAGGAGTAGAATAAGTAACGGTGGAGGATGACATCATTCTCCCCGGCTTGATAAACCTCCACATAGGAAAGGGGACAGAACAACATTCTGTTCCCTTTCCTTTTGACAGACAAGGCAAAGGAACATCCTGAGCAGAAATTGACCGAAGGATGATTGGGCAATGAAAAGCGAAAAGCCGGTGAGGATCGTGATGAAGGTCCTCACCGGCTTTCTCTGCTGAGGAAGGGAAAGAGCGCTGGGAATAGGGAAGACCGCGCCCTCAGTGAGATATTATCCCCAACACCAGACGGACGGCTATTCTGATTTCGCAGTGAAGATCAGGTCCATGGTGTTGTCCTTGTCCAGCGTGAGCTTCATGCCTCCCGACACCGACATGACTTCCAGCTTGTACGTCGTCGTCGCGCCGTCGATGGTGAGATCGCCGATGTACTGGGGGTTGTTGCTGGAATTGAAACGGGAGAATTGATCCACGGTGACCGCATATTTCCCGGAGTGATCGGACGCGCCCCATTCTCCATCGTTCGGGCCTTGGTGGAAGACGTAGTACTTCTGATCGTAGACGCCTTTGACGAAATCGGCCTTGCCGTCCTTGAAGGAGATCGTCTCAGCCTGCTTGCAGGAGCTGACTGAGGCAACCTCCTTCTTCCAGTCGGCGGATTCCAGATAGTCCATGACGGTGTTCGGCAGGTTGTCCGTGAACTCCCGTGTGGCGGCCTGTGCCTCCTCCTTGCTGGGGTAGAAGCGGGTGCCCAGCTTCTCCTCGCCCGCATACTGGTATCCGTCGCTGCCCTCGATGGGAGTCAGGGTGATGATCTCGCCGTGGGACTCGTTCAGGGTGATGCCGCCGTTCTCGGCCTGCGACCATGTGCCCGAATACCAGTTGTCGTCCTCCGTCATCTTCCATGTATCGCCATCGAAGCTGATGGAGCTTTCGTCGCCGTCGATGGCGGAGACGCTGTAATAGGTGTGGCCGCTGAGGGACGGGCCGCCGCATCCGGTCAGGATTCCCGTCAGGCCCGCCACGGCAACGAACACCGCAAACCCGCGCTTGGTACTTCGATTATCTGTCATGATCGTGTCCTTTCCATGAGGGTCAGGCTGTACAGCCTCGCCCACCATTATACGGAACAGCGGACGGGCCGGATGGCTTGGAATCCATTGAAAAGGACATCATAATGTGGTAAAATAGAAAAATAGCAGAATATATTTTGAAGTGCACCGCACAGGAAGGCGATGATTATGAGATATGAACCGGGGGTGTATGACCCCAATATGCGCGTTCCCGTTCCCACCGCATTCGACCGGATCGTGTGGATCATAGTCGGATACTGGTTCAACCTTTTCGGCCCGCTGCTCGTCTGGCTGCGCTGGCGGAAGAAGAACAGCTTCATCGGCAAGATGGCCGTCAGGTGGGCGTTCCTCGGCACCGCGCTCAACATCATCACCATTGTGGTGTATCACATGTTGTTCTGACGGTGCCGGTTATCGTTGACGCTCCATCCTGCCATATCCTTGGGGGAAGAGCGTATAGGGAGGTGGAAGAGTATGGATACATCCGGAATCCTGCGGCCTGAACAACTGCCGTTCAAGGTTCCGCCCGATCTTGAATATGCCATCAATGAACTTCTCGCGGCATGGGAACGTGACGAAAAGCTGAATCTGGACTGCTACCTTGACGAGGTGCAGGCTGCGGCGAGAAGCGTCAGCGAGGAGAATGATGCGTGGGTCAGGCGCTATTATGTTCAGTATGGATGGAGGAAGAACGATTGACAAGAACGGGGCGATAAATGTGAATAAGATACAGAGAAAACCGTGGAGTTTCACCATTGTATTCGATGAAGCCAAGGCGGCACGTCATGGGTACAGTCTGGATGCGCTCTACGATCATGTGGGAAAGATCGCGGAATCGTTCGGCAACGTGCGTATTGGTCGCGGTTCGTGGCAGGCGAAGGATGTTCAGTCGAACCATTCGGCGCAGCCAGTGGCGTTGTGCTGCCTGTGCGAGCAGAAGTGGGTGATGGAGAACGTGAAGAGCTGGACCACCTATGAGGATGAAAGACCGAATGGAGAGGATTATCTGCAACTGCTTCGCCGCCACCGTCCTTACCTCATTTGCGCTGAATAGGCGAGCACGTGATAGAACACAGCCGAAAAGAATTTGTTTTGATTTGGACGATGACGCACTAGAAAAGACGCATGGAAAAGCGCATGGTCGGACGCGCCTCATCTCCTAAAATCCGCAGCGATGATATAGCAAAAGCCCCGTGGGGAAGAATCCCTCCGGGGCCTTTCAATTTCCGTCACTCCGTTTCGCCGTCCTCGTCGCAGGGGTGCATCACGAGCAGGGCGATGTATTCAGATACGGACATGTCCAGTTCCTTCGCCTGCCGTTGCAGATTTCTCTTGACCTCGGCATCGACGCGAATGGTCACACTGACTTGCTTCTCATCGTCCTCCGTCTGATCTGCTTCTCCGATGTCGGATACATGATAGTAATAGAAGATGCGCTTGGCACGCGGCGAAGGGTGCATCCGCACAGGACGCGCATCGTCCTTCGGGTAGAGATTCTGTTCTTCCCACTGGTTGCGGGTTTTGAACCCGTCCTCCACCTCCGGAGGGAGCCTGCTCTTTACCGGAAGGCCATCCCATAAGCTGAGCATGTTCCATTCGGTGAAGATCGGAATGGCGGACAGCACCTCCTCCATGTGGTCGTCCGTTGCACCGGACAGCCCAAGCAGGGTTTCGACGATCCTATTGTTTTCCTCTTCCATCATCGTTCCTTTCCTTTGGATGGATTTATTGACTATCCGTGCTGTACAACGTCGCCGTGGTGCCGTCGAAGCTGAGGATGAAGCTGTACACGTGGCAGCGGTTGCCGTACTCCATCAGCGCGTTTGGATCGAGTGTGAACTGTTTCCTCCACGCCTCACTCTCCGGCAGCCCGCCCACTTGGATGGGATCGGAACCAGCCGGACAATGTTCGGGCAGTTTGGCCTCCACGGTGCCATCCATGCCGATTTGGAACTCACCGTATTCATCAAGCAGCGGCCTGACGGAATCAATGTTGGTGACCTCCCACTGCATCGAGACCGGCTTCCATGGGAAGAATACTCGCCAATTCTCTTTCAGGAACCCATAGCCGCAGATGAGGCTCAGCACCGCGAACGCCACGGCTGCCGCAGCCCAAATCCCCTGAACAAGACGCGGTGTCTCCGGACACCGTTGCCACACCATTTTCACAATCCACACAAGGCCAGCCGCACCCATCCACAGTGCCATCGCCTTTATCGGGATCACATTCAATTGCGAGGGAAGGGAGACGATGCCCACTGCTTCCAGTGTGATCGCCACCATCACGCTTAGAACCATGAGAGCGGAGATCAGCATGGACAGGGTGAACAACACCGTCACCACAATGTCGATCCGTGCGAAAACGGATGACCGCGTTTCACCAGCTTCCTTCCGCTCCGCGGTGACTTCAAAATCCGTCACCTCGATTACCCCAGCCATTTCGATCACGTCCTTTCCGTGATGTGGATTCCGTTCAACAGCGTGGCCGCCGTCCCATCCGGCGTCACATACCGATCGTCGCCGGTGACGGTGAGGCAGTCGGTGCAGCAGTGGCGTCCGTCCTCGGTGACGCCCCAATGTTCGTATTGGTCTTGCAGTTCCGCGTTGATGCCGTCCACCGTGTCCCAGCCGACATACTCGCTCTCCCGGTCAGGGATGCGACGATCGCAATAATCGCATTCAAGCGCGTAGCAGGTGATGACCTTCAGACTCATTGCTTGACCTCCATGAGTTTTCCGTTCTCGTCGTACAGGTAGGCGCGGCTGTCGCGGATGATGAAATCGAGATTACGGGTGACTTTGGTTTTTACCGTCATGTCGGTGTCCTTGGGAACGGCGGTGCATGTTGTGAAGTCATCCATACCTTCGAGATAATCGTCGGGCAGGGTGCAGTCGAGTTCGGCAAGACCGTACCCATCAGCCACGTACCGGTTGAACTGTGTCTCCGACAGTTCGGTTCTATGGTAGATACCTGTGGCTGTCCCACAGATCAAGGACAGACCGAAAACTGCCAGAGAAAAGGCGAAGAAGATTCTATTCAGCTTGTCCGGTTCACTGCCGAATGATGTGACAAATACGAAGAAGCAAAGTCCGCCCGCGCTGAGGGCTGCGACGACGCAGACCGTCTGAATCATCCCCACCGTCGATGCCTTCTCGATCCACGTGGTCAGGTCAAGTCCGTTCATTCTTACACTCCTATCAACTAACAACTGTTCCATTTATTTCTTTCAATAGCGAGGGCAGGGAGATGGTGCCTGTAGCCAAGAACGTAATGAAAGCGGATGTGACGATTATCAGACACCCAAGAAAGGTGAAGAGCATTCTACGCTCTTTCCTGCAACTGTCAGTACAGGTATACATAAGTAAGCCTATACCTGCAAACATAGCGAGGGTGCAAAGAACCGCTAGTAGAAATACCATTGTTATTGCTGCTCCTCCGTCCGTTCCGCTGTCTGTTCATCCGATGGCAGCTCCGCAGTTTCGGTAGTGCCGGGCAGAAGTCCCATGGCGCTGCCGTCGTGCTTCGGATTCATCGCTTCGATCTGCAAGTCGATGAGCGCGGCAAGTCCTTCCAACTTGTGGATCGTTTTCTTGAGCGAGTCCAGCCCGCCGCTCAGTTCGCCGAGCATGTTGGCAAGCTCGGTGTACCGCTGCTTGACCCGATCCATCTCGTTCTTTTCCATTGTGGGTTCCTTTCCCTTGTAGGATCGACTTTCTGATTTTGCTTATCCCATCAGCATGGTCCACACGATGTGGCAGAGGATGATGAGGATGAGGAAGAGGGCCGTCCACTTCCCGAAGTTGAACAGGCGGTCCGGGAGTGTGACCATCTTCAGCCGTTCGATGCGGCGCTTGGACTCCTGCGTGAGAGCATCGATGTACTCGATGTTCTTCTTCGACACCTCATCCAATCGCTTGATGGTCTCCTCCTGCGCCTGCTCCTGCGCAGCGGTGACGCCGTTCAACGCGGCCTGCTGCGCCTGACTGGTGATGTCATGGAGGCTGCTGCGGATGGCCTCGATCTCTTTCAGCGCGTCGGCGACCGCCTTGGTGGTCTGTCTCAGTTCGATGGTCAAGTTCTTCTGCTTCCTCGCCACCTGCTCCATCGACCGGGCCGCCGCCAGCAGATCACTATTCCCGCCGCTTTCCTCCGCCAGTTGCTTTCCGGCTTCGCGGGACTGCTGGGCTTCGGCATCTAGCGCGACGTTCCCGCCAGTTTTCGCTTCGGCCTCCACTTGCTCAAAATCCTTCGCCATCGCGGCATTCTCCTTTCTCCGCGTACACTATCATTGTATCATACTATCAATCTATCCGTGGCGGGCGTGTCACCGTTCCTGCTTCCTGTCATGCGTCTCGTGTGGGATGGAACGTCCCGCACTCGTTGTAGCCGACGTTGTTTCACCATGCTTCTCCTGCCTGCGGGCATAGGGTACATCGGAGGCGAGCTTCACACGCAGCTCGTCCGCACCGCGCCAGTAGGCGAGGATGGTGCGCCGCACCTCCGGGTCCCCGGCAATCTCCTCGGGTGGACGATGCAGCTTGAGCTTCGGGAACTTCGAGAGTGTGGTTCCCTCCATGCTCTGCGCCTGACTGCGGTACGCCAGATAGGCGTCCCTGATGCCGGACAGATATTCGGATCGGATCGCTTCGCTGCGGTCTGCGCCGTTCGCGCCGCTGCCCGCAGCATTGTTCCGGAACGCACGCTCCAATCCCGCAGGATTCAGCGAGGCGTCCAGCTTCGTCACCGAGAACGAGTAGCGGGCGTTGTCCGTGTCGGTGACATACATCCGGCCCCTGCGGAACTGGGTGTCCACACCCCAGCCCTCCAACAATTCCCGATACTCAACAAGATTCGCTGCACGCTGCGCCGCGATCCGGCACAGCTCCCGCAGATTCGTCTTATACGAACGGACGCCGCGCGACTCGATCTCCTTCTCGATCTTCGACGGCTGCTTCGCATGGACCTTGGAATTTTGCACGCCCTCCTCGACCTGCTGCAATCCCCACTCCTTATCCATGGTGCGCACACGGTTCGCCCGATTGCGTTTCGCCTGCGCACCGGTGCCCTCGGCGAGACGTTTCCCCGTCACGATGTTGGAGCGGTTGATGACCATGTGGATCGCGTACCGGTAGGTATGGTCCTCCTTACAGTGCTCCTTGTGCAGGGCGAACACGATCTGCTGGTTCGGGTAATACCGGCTGGCGTACTCCTTGGCGAACCTCATGCAGTCCTCGGGCGTGAGCCTACCGCCGTTCACATCGCACTCGTCAGGAAGGAACGCCAACACCTGATGATAGAGGATCGTGTTCTTTGCCTCGATGACCTCGCCGGTCTCCTTATCCCTGCTTTTCCGTGCGGACTTGTTGTGACCGTACCGGTCACGGGTGCGCGACATGAAGGACGCCCACTGCTTCAGATCATGGCATCCGGCCATGTTCTGCTCATCACGGAGAAGAACTTTTTTATCGTTGTTGATGTAGTCGCGCAGATGCTTCTGGTGACTGCTCTCTGTCACACTCTGCTGTTTGATGACCGTCATTCCACAGCACCACCTTTTCAAAAATCAGAGATCATCTTCATCCTCCGGCGGGTGGACGATGAGGATACCGCCGCGTTCCGCCTCCCGCTCGAACGCGGCCATGGCGTCCCCGATGCGCAAAATCATATCGCCAATATTCTCAATGAGCTGTTTCGCGGCAACCCGGTTGTACGCATCCCCACCGTAGGTGTTCAGGAATCGCATGAACTGGTTGAGGTTCGTGCCCTGCTTGGTCAGCTCATAGCACAGGTCACGCAGCGGCGAGATGTCGATGGTCCGAACCGTCAGGCGATCCGAATAGACGAGGGCCAGCCGCACCAGATCGGATACGGACACCCCGGCCTTCGCGGCCCTCTCCTTGAGCACTTCCTTCTCATGCGCGTTCAGGCGAAGCTCGAAACGCTTGGTCCTGCTGTCCATTTTCTGTCACGCCCTCCTTTCCGATGGGCAGAAGCCAGAAAGGAATATGACGGTGCCGCCACCGTCTAAACATCCGGAAAAGCGCCGCCGCTTTTCCAAAATGAGGAACCCCAGTTTGGGTTCCGAACCCTTCCGGCAGGTCACTAAGGCCGAACGGAAGCAAGATCGAAGCGAAGTATCAATTGCGGTCATACCGCAATTGTACGTACGCTTCGTACATCTTGCAAGTGAGCAAAGCTGTAGGTTTTGCGAGAGCGGCGGAGGTGGGGGATGGGGGGGGGGCCCCCCACCACAAACCCCAAAAGCCCCGCGCCCCCCCCCCCGCCCCCCCCCCGCGGGCCAGCAAAACCGGGGGGGGCCC
>ERZ1090878.70-NODE-70-length-50022-cov-13.385094_pt1 | contig 50022 bp, 54 predicted proteins | sample MGYA00478473_ERZ1090878 | MGnify/ENA primary metagenome ERZ1090878 (study PRJEB33644, sample SAMEA5815720) | chicken gut metagenome | biome: Chicken; feature: Gastrointestinal Tract; material: Caecum | place: Ireland | collected 2019-01-01 | study: A study of the... | reverse complement strand
TTTTTTTTTTTTTATTCCCCTTTAATTTTTTAAATTTTTTTTTTTTTTTGGTTTTTTTTTTTTTTTTTTGGGCGGGCCCCTCGGCCCGGCCCAACCCGGCGGGGATGCTATCCCCGCACCCCTTTCTATTCGTGAAAGAATCACTGGAAAGGATGTAAGAACAACATGCGAGCAAGACAATCACTGCTGGATTATGCTATGAACCGGCAGTCTGAACCGACAGCCACTTATCCGACCATTCAGGAACGGCTGTTTCATAAAGGAAGAACATGGAAAGGAGCGAATACAGGTGTCAGCCATCGAAAATCTGATCCAGATCAAGAAACAGTGCAAAAATGATGATATTGTCCGGATTTTGGACGAGATCACCGATTATGAAAAACTTTCCCGGTCCGCTCTGTTCCGGGATTTGACAACTTCAAAAGCGGCCCAGAAAAAACTGCCCCTGTTATCCGCAGCTTATCAGGGAGATCTTTATGCTCTGTCCCTGCTTACTTTGGCAGAAAATATCATATCCCACTTATTGGACCATGTTCCGGAAGTAGTGACAAACCCATTGGAGACCATGACAGAGCGGGATACCAGACGAATGAATGCCATGACCGGATCTCTGATCCCGGTCACGTATTACGGTTTACTGGACTATGATCAGGACAGTATGGCGGAACATGTCGTGGCCGTATATGACGCCAAACGGCCAAATGGGGCAATGGCCTTGCTGATCATCGTCCGGGATGGGAATGCGTATCGGATCTATCAGGGATATTACCATCCCGAAGAGGAAACCCCGGTTATGGAAGAAACTCAAAAAGTGCGGACCTATCAGTTCGAACAGAATGGGATGTATTTGTCCTTTATGACATATTCTCTTCTGGGAAATAACCGGTATCCCTTTGGATTGATAACGGATACGAGGGGGGAGCAGTATCATCTTTCGATGGACTATCACACACTGTACGTGGACCGTCTGGACGGACAGCGGGCAGAGAAGATTCCATTGTCTATGGCCCAGCGGAATGAACTGAATATAAAGAAGATGGATCCCAGGAAATTTGGAGAACAGCTTCTTTCCTGGATCTGTCTGTATTGGAACCCGGTTGTCGTGCAGGCCAATGATATGGTTCTCTCGGTCAACCCCTATCTGCTTTTGAATGGGACTTCTGACGACGTCTTTGCCACCCTGTGGCGAAAGGGACGAAAAGGTGCATTATCCTGGTCCTATTGCGGTCTGTTGTGGACAGGGGAAGAGGAATCGGAAGATAAGGAGGAACTGGACCGTATGTTTCTCCGCCTTACTTCTGAGGAGCAGGAGGAACTGGAGGCGCTTCGGAACGATCCGAAACAATTTGGAACAACATTACTGGGATATCCACAGTGGAAGGAGGATGAGGAAGATGAGACGACTGGAGACAGTACCGGCAGAGGCGCTTCAGAAGATGAAGAACGCCAGGGAACGGAAGAACCGGAAACTGTTGCAGAAGTATGACGCTTACTGTACGCTGCCGATCCGGCTTTCCAAGATGCGGATCCAGCGAGGCAGTAACTCTGTTCTGGAAGAGACGTTTGTTCCATCCACCACGATATATATTCAGCCGAAGGGATTTCTGGATGATGATTTTATCGACCGGGATGCCCTGACGTATAGTATTACGAATACAAGATGTCCGTTTCCTTATGGCCATATCTATGCAGGAGGCGGGCATATCTGTCTGGGAAACATTTTCGTACCGTCCAAGGTACCGAGATTTTCCCCGCAGCAGCCGTTGGAGACCTTATTTTTGCACAATGACCGAAATTACCACCATGGAAATGCAGTGTTGACGATCACAAAGGAACAGTTCCAGGAAGTGGACGATCTTTTGAAACGGGCCGGTGTACGGATTTCCCGGATCACCTGGGAGGCCTTTCATCCAAATATCAACATGGTGGGTACAGACGGACTGTGGCTGTTAGGGTCAGATATATATCAGAGTTTGGGTTTTTACGATGGAAAAGCACTGATGACCCGGATCTATGCGCTGTTGTTTCCGGCCATATCGGAAAAGAAGGAGACAGGAAAAGAGTAATCCGTGAGTTTTCGGAATAGAAAGGAGACGTTATACATGCAAAAAATATACATTTCAGCCCTGGATCTGTTAGCAAAAATGAGGGAAACCTTGTGGGACCGGAAGTTTCGGATCCCACTTTCTTTTCCGAGTCGTTATCAGATTACACATCATGAAAATGAGAGCATGTTTTTGATTTATACGTATGACGTTCCGGATCAGCATGCTTTGATCCAGGTTGTACGTTCACGGGTTCCGTCCTATCTGGGTCTGGGACAGGGTGTGCCTTATCATATTCCCTATATTATGGAGCTGGAGTATATCAAACGGGCAGATCTGGGTCTTACAGACCAGCAGCTGGAAATGTTAAATCAGCTGTTTCTGATCCTGGTATTCAGTTACGGGACCCGGTTCGGCAGGTATTTGGATGATGACGATATTCAGGAACGGTGGTCGGAGGATACACAGATTTATGATCCGGAGGATCCGGAAAGCCTTCAGGCGCTTTGTGACCAGGTAGAGGCTGTTTATGCAGAACATTTTCAGCCTATGGAAGTATCTCCGACCTATGTCCGGAAAAAGTATGTCCGGTCGGTTGGTGCTTATCCGATTTCTCTGAAAGACGCATTTCTGTCACTGGGAACGATCTATACGGAGGAAGAGGCAGGCCGTCATTGGGGACGGACGCCGGACGCCCCGTTCTTTGGACAGGCATTGCTTTTTACGCCTTTGATGCTGACTTTTTATCTGTTGGAGCGTCGAAATGATGGATTCCAGGGTATTTCCTGGGGCGAATACACATCCTGGATGGAGGACCTTCCGGATAATCTGGACCCGGTCACATACCGGAACCATCACAATATACCGGAAGGCCGGACACTGTTTACCGGCCCGGACGGAGAAACGACACCGCAGGTGGACGGACGTCCCTTATCTGCCTTTTCATATGGATGTGTAAGCTATCAGATGGATGTTGGGTCAACGAATGATGACCAGGCTTTTCTACTCTGGTTGTTTGATCTGATCTTCTGGACGATTATGGAACAGAGCTGGGAGCATTGTATAACGGATCTTTCTGTAAAAGATCTGATGGACATGAAAGCGAAGGACACCTTGAAAAATGTGATGGGAAAAGTAAACCTGTATTTGGTGGAAAATCTTTCCGGAGACAGTTCTTTGGATTTGAAGTGGCAAAAGGAGGAAGACGAATAAATGGAAGCAAATCTGGAAGTAAATATTCCGTCTCTTATTGAAACGTTTTACATGGAATTAAAGACAACCCCTTTTTATAAGACAAAGGACGGTTACCAGTTTGCCGGATATCTGCTCTCAGAAACGGAGACAGAAACAGAGATCCATTCGTTTCTGACATCGGTGGAAGAAGGGGCCATAACGATGATTCCGGATGCTTTGGTCCCGGATATGAAAGCGCAGTTGGAGGAGGCGTTACAGGCACTTTCTGCATTACTTATATCCGATCAGGATCTGACCGTCTGGATGACCAGCAAAAAAGCGGTAGGGGCGGTGGAAGAGTACCACAGGATCCTGGACCGTTTTCGGGCACAGGTCCTGGCCATTCTGTGCCAGTACCAGTTCCTGTCCAGGTGGAAAGGTGTCTGCCCGGTAGAGGAACAGGACCTGGAAAACAACAGGAACCGGTATAATTATGGAGGACCGCAGATTCCGGCAGAAGGCACGCAGAAGGTGGAGTATGCAGACGGTGTGCTGGGTTTTTTGGACTTAAACCGGCTTTATCAAAAAGAATCAGATAGAAAGCAGCAGAATCCAGGAACAGATAAAGATGTCGTATTGAACCATCGGAACCCGTTTGCGGATATTTCTATCCGGGAACAGCAATTCCTGTTCAGTTCTGATTACGGGCAGTTCGAAGTGCTGGGCCTTTCGACCAATCATACGCTGACGATGGTGCCAAAGACCGGGGATGAGAATGCGTTTGTGTTGCAGCCCGGATTTAAGATCCGTAAGACAAAAAATCTGGAAGAGTCTGTGGACAATCTGGTGCTTTTCGATGACACATTAAGCACGGAAACAGTCCAGAATGATACAAATGTATATGTATATATTGATTAAGGAGGAAAGGAATGCGAATCTATTTTATACCAGTCGGGGTTTCCGGTAAGCTCGCGGGGCATGCCGGAAATGATTCTACGGTCTTTCTCCGCCGGGAAGGAAAACTGAAACGGTTTATGGACCGGGTCCAGATCCGGACAGATCCGGAGAGAGGAACCAGAAATCTGATGTTTACATTTTGTGGGGAGCTGGTAGATGATTGTACCTTTTCCCAGTTGCAGGATGGAGATATTTTGTTTTATACCATTTCCGGTTCCTATACAAATGTGCAGGTTCATTATGCCTTTCATCTGGATATGTACGCAAACGGGGAAATGCTGATGCCGTTTCCGGGGACGACGGACATACTGGAACTGGCGGCTGGAATGGAAAACCATCCGGAAGTATATCTGTATACATCCAGGCTGGAAGATACGATGAACAAAGCACAGCAGATCGCATCCAGGACCCGGCGTTTATATTCCTGTTACCCGGCTTTTGAACACATCATGTTTAAGGGAGAAGATGGCCCGGTGGCTATGTCTTTGACAAAAGTGGCAGCCATGCAGGAACCGGAGGTGCAGAAAACACTGATCCCCTATTTCCTGGCAATCAGTCCGATGACTTCTTCCTATGGTGGGAATTCCATGGCTTTAAGACTGGCTAATCGGATCCTGGAAACATGTACCTTTACCAACGGATTTTCCCTGATGACCCAGGAGGAACAGGTGGAGGCATTCATTGACTTTTCCCGCATGGCAGCACACCGGAAACAGGAATATGTGCCGGATACCATGATCCGGGCAATGAAATCTTCTCCGGAGTATGCCCGTGTTCGGGAGATTCTGGCAGAACACGGACTGGGCGAAAGTGAAACGCAGCAGTTTAACGTGTTTCAGCAGGTCGGATTCTTTTCCCAGGGAAGCCGGAAGGAGAATATCCTGTATAATCTGTCGGATATGGGGGCCGGAAAAACACTGATGACGGTGGAGGCAATCTTTTTGATGGATCTGAAACGGCTGCATCAGTATACGGAAATGCTGGAAGAGAAGGGACTGGTGGAAGATCTGGAGATTGCGGATATCTATCTGCCGGAGAAACATCTGATTGCTCCGACCTTGTCCGTAAAATCTTCCTGGATTGACACCTTCCGTTTGTTCTATGACGTTGTGGAAGACGAGGAGGAGGAATTTACCTTCCACCTGACACTCCGGGATGGTAACCGGGTAGCCAAAAGTACCATTCATGTAGCACCGTTTACGGTAAAAGATGGGAAGATCTTTGTGAGGAACCGCTTACCGGAGCTTTCCTATCGTGGATATCTGATCATTGATGAGATCCATCAGCTGGTTGTCCGCAATGTGGCAAAAACGAAGTTTTTCCAGCCGGGAACAAAGCCCTGTGATATCTACCAGATTTTTGTTCTTTCTGGAACCATGTCCAACCTGCAAACAGCGCAGTGGTACAATTACCGGCGTTTTCTGGGCCTTCCTGTGAGCAACAATACGGTCGCCCAGGCAGAGACAGAGACAAACAGCCGGGAAGAGACCTATCATCGTGCGATCAAGGAGGCTGCACAGAATATCAAGGCCCAGCAGCATCGTTACTTTGATGTTCCGGATCTGACGGAGGAAAATACGTACCATCATTCGTCCAGTAAAAAGCAGACGGCTTATGAGCGGGAGTTCTTTACCCGGTATAGTTCCCAGATCCTGGATATTTCCCAGGACCACGGGGAGGCAGGGACCGTAAAGCTGGGAGACCTTCTGACGGAGGCAACCCGCAATGCCGGTTACCGGACCGTAGCGGACCCGGTAGAGGCGGATACCATTAACTTTGAGCTGTTTTATAAGATTGTCGGCAGTCAGGCCATTACCGCCCAGTCTACACAGATTGCGGAGGAGTTGTTCGGCGAACAGAAAAAACAGCATCTTTCGGAGATCATCAAGACGGTATCGCCGCTGTCAAAGGAGGATGTTAAGATTCTGAAGGTTCTCCATCAGATTGCGGAGGACCATGCCAAATATAAGTCGGTAACGATTGCCAAAGCGATCAACAATGCGATCCTGAACTTAAATGACGGCCTTCAGACGAAGAACATCTATGATATTGTGTCCGGCTTTGCGGAGCGCAACATCCGGTTCTTTGAGTATCTGGCTACATTGGACGTCAATATCCTGGAACAGCTTCCGAAATCCGGTCTGATCCAGATGCCGAAACTTCAGGATACGGACAAGTTCAAGGTTCTGACAGATATCCTGGAACGGGAGAAGGAGGAAACCCATCTGATCGTTGTCAACGATTTCTATGCTTTAAAGTCTTTATCGGAGGCTCTTGGCATCGAACATCTGACGAAAAAACAGCTGCGGGATGAACTCTCCTATCAGGAAACCCTGGACGCTCTCTTTGAGAGACAGTCCATTGTGGTTGTGACCCAGGATATGATCAAATCGTCTCTGGACCTGATCCAGGCAAATCGCCTGATTCAGTATCAGTTGAATACGGAGATCTCAGACATCATCCAGACCCAGAACCGGATCAACCGGATCGGGCAGACAAGGGAGACCCGTGGATATTATATCGCAACGGACCAGTTGCAGGAAAACCTCATTGAACTGTTCCTGGAATCCTACCGGAACATCCGGGTAGCGCACAAGGGAATTGTGGAACTCTTTACGGATATTACATCTCAGATCAATGTCATCAATGATTACCTGGAACGTGCATTCAAGAAACTGGACGACACGGAAGGGGAAGAGCCTGCGGAAATTGTGGACGAGGAAGCGCCGGAGGAGGAAGCAATGTTGGCTGGCACAGATCTGGATTCCTGTAATCTTTTGCCGGATGGCAGTGACCTGGCGTCCGGAAACGAAGTTTCTCCTGCCATTTTGTATCCTCAGAATGGATCGGTTCTGGTCCTGCTGCCCTTGACCAACGGAAATGCTTTCCCGGTGGGAACACTGCGGGCGGATCTGATAGCGGTATTGCAGATTCAGGGTCCGGTGCAGGTAAAGTGGAACGTAAAAACCAACCAGTTAGTACGAGAGGAGACATAAAAATGAAGACAGATATCAAGGTCGTCGGCACAACCTTTCATCCCCTTCCCGAGGGGACATTGATTGCCGTGGAGCAGGAATTTGTAACGGATGGGGTCCCCTGTGCGTATGCACAGGTGATCCTGGTACCGGAGCCGGAGAATCAGTATGATCCGGAGGCGGTTAAGGTCATGGTCAAATTGAACAACGGTGCCGCCCATCAGATCGGGCATCTTCCGGCCAAGGAACCTTTAAAGGTCCAGATTGCGAAGCGGCAGCAGTTTCTTCTGGCTACCTGCCTGATCAAAAACTATACGGTTATGGGGATGAATCCCAGTTATCACATTGTGGAGATCATGGGAATGTAAAAAGGGGTGACAGGATGAACACATATCTGGTTTATTTGAAGGATGCTTATGTACGGGACGCTCAGGGATATCTTTTCGGCAAAGTGGAAGAGATGGATGAAGTGGAGGAATAGAATCGGTGGAAAAACCGGAAAATGGCTAGATAAATGCAAAAAAGGAGGAAAAGAGATGTCACTGAAGATTCCGATCAATAAAAAACTGAACATCCATCTGGTCGGCGCCGGAGGCACCGGGGGTTACGCCCTCGCCTGTCTGGCCCGTCTGCTGGCAGGCGGGGATCATACGATCCATGTCTATGACGGCGATCTGGTGGAGACAAAAAATCTGAAGCGCCAGAATTTCCTGGTGGAGGATCTGGACTTGAACAAAGCGGATGTGCTCTGTAAAAGACTGTCCAAGGGGATTTTCGGATGTCCGAAACTGATCCCCCATTCGGAGTATCTGACCGGGAAAGAGGATTTTCTGGCAGAGATCTTAACTTCGTTGGAACCGGGAGAGAGTCTGGTGATCCTGCTGGCGGTGGACAATATTGCGACCCGCCGGATGGTCAATGAGATGGCCATGAACGACTTACTGTCCATGGGAATCCCGGCCCTTCTTTTGGATTCCGGGAATGATAATCAGGGCGGACAGATCCTGCTGTATGCCAATGCGCCCCTGGTTTATAAGGAACCGTTGGAAAAAACAGGCAAGCAGGGGATGCTCCCCACCATGTTGCAGTATTTTCCGGAACTTGATAAAATCAAAGATGACAATCCGGGGCTGGTCATGAACTGTGCGGACAATGCGGAAAGTGAACCCCAGGCCATGATGGCCAATGTCCGAAACGGGGAACTGCTGGCGCTGATCACAAACCGGATGCTGGAAACTGGCAGCGCACCTGGAAACCTGTGGCGCAGCGATATTCTGACTGGGAATACCCGCTGTATGTTTACCGGATTTTACAAATCCGAGGAAAAGGAGGAAGACACCAATGGATAAGATGGAGGCGGCAAAAGCCTATTTTGCATCCATGCCGAAAGTTACAAGGCAAAATCCATTCTGGGAATTTGACGAAACGTCGGAGACGATTAAAAATCATCAGATGGACGAACCATTTTCCATCGAACGCTGCGAGCGGGCCCTGTCACTGGTACGGGACTATTTCCGCAACGTTTTCAATTCTTTTGGGACAGAGGCTCAGGTGCTTCTACTGTACCCCACAGATGCGGAAAAGCTGCACGGAATTCCTACCCTGGGAGAAACCGTGTTTCACGGTATCCCGGCAACGATTATGGTGCTTCCCCAGTGGAATACACCAGGCAATTCCATGATCAGTGAATCCATGTATCACAAATGGATCAGGGAACCGCAGATCACACCGATCGCAAGGATCCATTCCCATCACAGGCTGGACGCCTATCAGTCTGCGACGGATTATAATACATTAAACTCCGGTACTCTGGAACTGGTACTGGGCCATATCCAGGAAAAACCTTTCCAGGTGGCTTACTGGCTGGATACACCGGGGACGGAGACGAAACAGTTCGTCTGGCAGGCACAGTGGGATGGATCGGACTATGAGATCCGCAGGATTGCAAGCGGATCCATGGACTAGGAAACACATACACATCAAAAAAATGGAGGTAAAGCAGTATGAGGAATTTACGATTCAACTTTAACAACGAGGTCGATAGTTTTGAGATTGTGGAAATGGATGATAAGACAATCCATGTGCCCATTCCGGATGGCGATGACGTGGTCTATGACAGTCTTCAGCAGTTCGCCGAATTCTATGCACAGGCAAGGGATGTAAAACCGGAGTTCTTAAAGAACTGGGTACTGGTGGAAAACGGCAATGTGGTCTCCTTTGTTCTGCGTGCAGGTACAGCGGGAATTTCCGCAGCGGATGCACAGGATTCCCTGAATCAGGTGCTCCGTGAGTTCCGGGAAGAGGGCACGTTTCATCCCCTGGATGTGGAAAGGGTAAGACAGTCCCTTGTCGGCGCGGATGATGTGATGGCAACCCTGGCGGCGTCGGACCGTCCCCAGCTGGCACAGGCCCTGTATGATCGCCTGGATGAGCTTGGCGTGTTTGCAGAGCCGGAACCGGAGGAGGAGGAAGTGGATCCCCGTTCGGATATGGAACGTTATCTGGACGCTGTTCTGGAGAGGGACCATACCCTTTCCGGTATTGCTGCGGCGTTAAATGTAAGCCCTGACATGGAAAAAGCACAGATCCTGGAGTATCTGGAATCCCGTCATCTGACGGATCCCAACTGGCTGCGGAACCTGTATGAGGGACTGCTCTCCAATGCTATGGCTGACGGCATCCATGTGGATAATCGTTTCGATGCGATCCTGGTGGTAACGCAGTTCGCAGCTTATGATGCATCTGCCGGCAACAGGTACAAAAACAGTGCCCGTATGGCTGGCAGGGATTTTCTCAATGTCAGCAAATATACCGTCGGCCAGAGACATATCCGTAAGGAGGGTATGATCTTATCCCTGGGTGATCTGAACGCGGTACTGTTTTGCATGATTGGCGATCAGCCGACGGTCGTGGCCTTTGATCCGAATGTGGACGCCCAGCTGGAGGAGGAAGAGGCTCGTCGTGCTGAGGAAGAAGGCTACGGTGAGGATGAGGACTACGATTACGAGGACGATTATGACGAGGATTATGACGAGGATTATGATGAGTACGAGTAAGACGGAAAATGGACCACAGCAGTACGCTGTGGTCCATCCTCTTTCTGGCCCTTTGTGGAGTTTTATCACACCGTAAGGGCGTCATCAAAGTTGATACTGGAGAGGATATCGTCCAGATTGATATCCTCTGCTGTTTTCTCCTGCGGTTTCGACGCATCCGGAAAGTCTGTGTCCATTTCCATGACGGATGGTCCCTGACTTGCTGCGGGGGCGGGAGCCTCCTGTTGGATCGTAGAGGCGGGAGCCGGTGCCGGTTCGGGCGCCTGTGTCGAAAACATCTGGGGAGCTTCTTTCTGAACCGGATCGTCTGTGATCTGGATCGGTTGTTCATTTGCGGGTGTACGGGCCGCAAGCAGTTCATTCACTCGGTCCTTCAGGGCATTGACATTTTCCACAAACCGGGTTACCCGGTCCATATAGGCGTCAATCTGAGAAGGAGCAACCATTGCAATGTTCATGTTTTCCTCTCCTTTCTGTCTTTCAGTATAGCAAAAAGTTGAAAAGAAATCCAGACGGTGTCGTCACGGGCGCCGGACCGGAAAGAAACAGGAAAAGAGGAAGAAAGATTGGAAGTAAAAATTATCGCAACCGGCAGCAGCGGAAACTGTGTCCTGGTCGATGGGAGGATTCTCATAGATGCCGGGATCTCTATTCGGCTGTTGACGGCTTACGGGGTGGATCCGGCACAGCTGGATGCCCTGATCATCACACATAAGCACGGAGATCACATGAAGCTTCCCCTGGTCCGGTACCTGTTATCGGCGGGGGTAAAAGCATTTTTGCCTTCCGGTGTGATCGCCAAGCTGGCGGAAGAAGGCCAGATCAACATCACAGAACTGGTAGACATCGGGCAGGTGACCGTGATTGCGGATGGCCGTACGTTTCAGGCCGGTCCTGTGACGGTGGAGGCCTTCCCCCAGCAGCATCATGATATTGTCAACTATGCCTTCGTGCTGACGAAAGGGAAGGATCGTCTGCTTTATGCGACGGACTTGGATACCCTGGAGCCATCGGAAACGGGGGTGGGGCTGCTTCATCTGGGGCAGTTCGACACCATTCTGTTGGAAGGCAACTATGATGAGCCCTATCTGCGGGCATATATTGAGTATATGGTGTCGCTGGTCCCGGAGGCGGAGGACCCCACCAAGGCCAGTGACGCTGACCTGGAGTCCTGGGTAAAAGCCAATTACCGGAGCCTTCCGGATGCGATTGCCCGGAATGCGTTTCGTGCGATCCAGAACCATAGGCATCTGTCAAAGCAGCAGGCAAGGGCTTATGCAAAGACCCATTTGAAACCAGGCGGTTCCTATTATGAAATCCACCGGAGCCGGCAGTTCTACGAGGAACCGGAGGAAGACTGGCGGGAGAGCGCCGAAGGATAAGGAAAATTGGAAAGGAGACGGAGAACATGGCAGAAGAAACAGGAAAAGTGCTGACATTACAGGATTGTACGGTAGATCCCCAGGAGTATACCGTTTCTGCACAGGTATGGAAAGCCCTGACGGAGGAGATCAACAAGGTATCCAAACGGATTGACGCCGGGGAGGTGCTGACCAACGAGGACGTGAAGAATGTCCGTGCCTTAAAGAAACAGGTTGATAACTATATGACGACGTTTAATAAGGCAATGCGCAGCGCACAGGACAGTTACAAACAGATTGTGTTGCAGCAGCTGAAAGATATCGGATATGACCGGATTGAGACCTATATCCAGACACAGCATTCCAAGCAGGTGCAGCAGCAGAACCAGCGGATGAACAGCAAGATGACACAGATCCGTATGATTATCGAGGAGGCTGTGAAACAGACTACGTATTTAAAAGATACCGTGCTGGCTCCGGAACTGCTTCCTGCATTTGTCAGCCGGTTCCCGGAGATCAATTCCGGAGCGAAAAATAAGGAAGTATCCAACTGGATGCCTTATCAGGCAGTCATCACCAGTGTGGTCCGGATCCTGGACGCTTTCTTCAACCAGTATCCGAGAACCCTGCATCTGCCGCTGATTTCCGTGACCATGCGCAGACTGTTGCAGTATGCAAAGGACGGAAATCTGGACCATATCCAGGACATGCCTTCGGCCGTTGCGGAGGATGAACCGCTGATCCATCAGTGGGAACTCCGTCAGGAGATCACGGACGAGGGTATTGCATTAACGAAGATTCATGCTATTCTGGAACAGGAAGGAACGACGTCCCGGGAAAAATTACAGCAGATTGGGATGATCATTCAGATTGCTGCTGTGCTGGGATAAACCGGCACAGCAAAGGAAACAGGAAACAGACAAGACAAGGAGGAACGAAACTATGGCAAATCAGAATCCATTTGGGATGTCATTCGAGGAACTGTTACAGCAGGCAAGCGGTGGAGCTGCACCGGCACAGGAAACTCCCGCACAGGAAACTCCCACGCAGGAGGCAACCGGTGGGGAAATGAGTTTTGAGGAAATGGTAGCAAGGGCACAGCAGGCATCTGTCACTCAGCCGTCCGCAAATACGGAACCCCCGATGAATCCGCCCACAGAGGCAGCGCCGGAAACAGAGCCGGAAGAGGAGGAAATCCCCTTTACTTATGAAAACGGTGAGGCAGAGGAACCGAAGAAGGAGGAAACAGCATCCACAGCTGGTGCAGGCGTTTCCTTTGATGCACTGCTCCAGCAAGCAAGGGCCGCACAGAACGCTCAGGCTCCGAAAGCCGAGGAGGCACCGAAAGCCGAGGAAACTCCGAAAGAGACTCCGAAGGCAGAGGAAGCTCCGAAGGTAGAAGAGACTCCGAAAGCTGAAGAAACATCGAAAGAGACTCCGAAAGCCGAGGAAACTCCGAAGACGGAAGAGACTCCGAAGATGGAAGAGACACGGAAGGCCGAGGAAATTCCGGAAGAGACTTCGAAGACAGAAGAGACTCCGAAAGCCGAGGAAACTCCGAAAGAGACTCCGAAAAAGGATTCGGCGAAGAAGTCCAAGTCTAAAGCCAAGAAACAGGCGAAGGAGGAATCACCGGTGGATGAGACGGAATCTTATAAGGTGGATCTGGAGGAGAAACCTGTGAGTACGCCCGATACGCTGGCACTGGAAGCTCTCTTCAGTGAGGAGGAACTGAACGGTCTGCGCAGGGATATCCGCACGCTGGTACGCAAGGAGATCAAATCCGCAGTGGTCGATGCGGTGAAGGAACTGCTCCATGAGTTCTCCAAGTAATGCATACAATTCCCAGCAGCAGGCGCTGATTGACGCCCCGATTACCGAAACGGTGATCGGGGTTGCCGGTGCGGGCACGGGAAAGACAACGACCATCTTAGCCCGGACAGAACGGATTCTGGAAGAGTACCAGACAGGGGAAATCCTGTTGATCACGTTCACCCGTGCAGCGGCCAACGATCTTCGAAACCGCCTGGAGGCGAGATTAGAGTACAAACGGGAGACCCAGTCCCTGCCTTTTGACAGCAATGGAGACGGCATTGTGCCGAAACCCTGGTCTTACGATACACGAAGAGTAATGATCGGGACCTTCCATTCCATTATCGGAGGGTATATCCGCCGGCATGCGACAGAGGTAGGACTGGAACCAAATTTTACCATCATTGATGAAAACTCCACTGCCATCCTGTTCCGGAATCTGGTGGAGGGCAGTACGGAATATCAGGCGAAACTAATCTCCTGGGCGTTGGAGCCCAATGAAAAGAAACTGGCCAAGAAACATTACACCCTGTTATCCAACACGGTATCCGCTCTGATCAATACGGCAACGCCGGAAGAACTGATGAAAGGCGTGTTTGGGAAAGACACCCTTTACCGGTTGCAGAAAACCCATCGGACGATCAATGAGGACAACGTGGAGAAGGTGGCCGATTTCTGTTTCAAGGTTTTTAAGGATTCCATCGTAGATGGTCAGCGGACCAATACCGTGACCTATGACCAGGTACTGTTTATCGGCTATCTGATGATCCAGGGCGATCTGTTGAAGGAAGAAAAGAAGTCTCTGATCCACACGATTGTGGATGAGTATCAGGATACCAACCTGTTGCAGGATGCCTTTATCCGGTATCTCTCCAATGGGAATCTGACGATTGTGGGGGATATGGACCAGTCCATTTATGAATTTCGTGGCGGACGGCCAACACTGATCCTGGATCATGCAAAGGATGCTTCTGTTTACAATCTGTCCTATAACTACCGTTCCTACCAGCCGATCCTGGATATTGCCAACCGGGTGATCCATCATAATGAAACCGGGCAGTCTATCCGGGCGGATCTGGAGGCGGTACAGAAAATGGACGGGAACTATGGCGGGATCACCTTTACCGTTTCGGAAACGGAACGCCTGGAAAGTGAGAATATCGTAAATACGATCCGGGAATATCACGAACAGGGGACTGCCTGGTCGGATATGGCCATCCTGCTCCGTTCCCGTATGACTTTGCCATCTATTTCCCGGGCGCTCACAGAAGCGCATATTCCAGTATATGATACGACCCGGTTTGCAGATTTTATGAAGTCGGACGTGATGATCGACACCTTGAACTATCTGAAGGTGTTCGTCAACCCGAAAGACATCTATGCCTTTCTGGGGATCATTGACCGGCCGAAACAGGGCATTGGACCGGCAGCAATCGCCAAGCTCCAGTCCTATGCGGACAAGCATCACCAGGGGCTGGTGGAGTACCTGTTGTCCAAAAATACCAAGGAGCTGACGCCCAGTTTAAAGAAGAAGATCAGTAATTTTGTGACAACCTATGAGTCGATCATGGATAATAACGACAATACGGACATCAGCCTGTCCATTTTGGTGGGCTGCATCTTCGAGTCTTTCGGCTATGAAAAGTGGTTGATGGGCTTGCAGAAACGGGACCGGTACCGCAGGGATCTGATCACGTTAAAGAGCATGATCCAGGATTTTGAAACCGAGTATGCCAGGGAACATACGAAACCGACCCTCTATGACCTGGCCAACGAATTCGTATTCAATATGAGCGCCGTCAGTTCCAGGGAGGAGAAGAAGGACGGTGTCTGCATCACGACCGTACACAATGCCAAGGGCCTGGAGTGGGACCATGTGTTCCTGCTGGGCCTGGAACAGGAGAATTTTCCGGGTACCCGGATCCAGGATACGGAAGATCTGGAAAGTGAACGAAGGCTTCTCTATGTTGCCATTACCCGGGCGAAGAAGTCCTTCCATTTCTATGCGTCCAAACATCGTGTGACCAGTGATCAGGACTTAACTCCCAGTCAGTTTGTGGGAGAGATGGCTGTTCCTCCGACCAATGCCTTACGGCAGAAAGGAGTGTGAGGGCAATGGACCGGTTCTGGGATATTGAGTCCTATGACAATCTGTTCTGCGTCAGTTTTCTGGATGACAACGATCATCTGGATATGTTTCATCTCTGTGCGGATCAGGACATTGATGCGGTAGAGCGGGCGTGTAAGGACAGCGGGTATGATTATACAAGATATGATCTGCGCAGTGAAGGAGACAGGCTGCGGGAATATATGGCCAACCTGATTCCCTCAGACGGGAAACCAACTTTGTTATCCACCTTTCTGGGAACGGAGAACCCGGTGGTTAAACCGAAGGAGGACTGGTATTTTGCCTATAACTGTCTCCACTATGATATCCCTATGATCGACTACCTGCTAAAAAGCATGGTGTCCGGGAAAGTCCGGCTTTCCACGGAGGCACTGCGGAAGTATTCCGACCAGGTGATCGCAGCGTCTTCCAGCCCCATCAATACAATCCCGTACCAGCGGTACGGGAACCAGGTGGATGTGGCATTTCTGAACGAGACGAAGGTCATCGGCGGAAAGCCTACCATCGGACTAAAGACTCTGGTCGGAATCCTGGGTGGTTCCATCATTGAGTCGGAATCCAATAAGTCCGGCCATTCGGAAGATATTTACCGGGATATTCTGTACAACATCAACGATACGGCAGAGCTGAAACACACGGTGTTCCCGGGATTTTTACAACAGAAATACAAGGTGCGTCGGAGTTTGATGAAGCGTTACCCTCATATTCTGGATTGCGGGATTACCATCAATTCCACTAGTGCCCAGAACGTGGCGGCTATCGTGGCTCCGGACAAACCCATTGATGATACGAAGGTTATGACCTTCCTCTATCCGGCGCCTCATATCGCAGAGAAACTGGGCGTGCCCCAGACCGATGTGCTGGAGGATACGAAAGCCTGGTATATGAAAAATGTATACGGCCCAATCTCGAAGGTAAATCCAAAAGCAGCGGCCGTTCATCTGGCCAAGTTCCAGTCCATCTACCAGTATTACGATTTCTACCGGGGCAAGAACTGGAATGAATCGGCACGGCATCTGTTGGAGTACGGTATTCCGGCTCATACGAAGAAAGAGCGAAAGCAGGGGGATCAGACCTTTGGCGTGATCCTGCCCTTCATCGACAAGAATGGGAAGGAATCTTCCTCCTATGTCCGGTTTTCCATCGGAGGCATCCACGGAGCGGAGATCAATCAGAAACAGCTGGATCAGGACCGGGCGAAGATCAAAGAGTTAAAAGAGACCTATGGATATGTTTCCAAGATTCCGCCGAAAGCCTGTACCAAAGCGTTATACAATCTGATCGTGGAGCAGTCCCGGACCTCTTACAAAGGGTATCCGGTGCGCTGTTCCCATGAGATTCCGTATTTCTATAAGAACACCCAGCCGGTGGATGAGATTCTGGATCCGGAGGATTTCTCTCCTTACATGTGTAAGAAGGTAGACCAGAAGAAAGCCTATGCGGAGGGAGACCAGTATGAGGAAGTATTGCTGGACCGGTATAAGTACACCTCCAGCGGTCATTCCGTGCATCAGGATTTTGTGTCTTATTATCCGTTGCTTCTGATCATGTTGGGCGCCTTCTACGACGGCCACGGCAAGGATCCCTATGCGGATATCAAAGATGCCCGGGTACGGGTAAAAGCCCTGCTAAAGAACTTGCAGCAGGGAACCATCGAGTATGAGAATGTGGACAATGAACAGGGTGGATATAAACTGGTCTTAAACTCCGCATCCGGGATCCTGGACGGTTCCCACGATACCAACTTGCGGGCCAACAACAAGGCCATCGCCATGCGAAGCATCGGGCAGCTCTTTACGTTTCGGATCGGTATGGCACTGGCACTGGAAGGGGCGTCCATCCCGTCCTCCAATACGGACGGTATCTATGCCATGGACATTACCCTGGAGAAGAATAAGGAGATCGTATTCAGGGAGTTAAAAAGTATGTACATTGACATTGACCCGGAGGAGATGTATCTGGTATCGAAAGATGCCAATAACCGGATGGAGATCGTAGACGGAAAGGTAACCTCTGCTAAGGGCGGTACCCTGACCAGCTGGAAAGGGGCCCGGGTGGACAATTCTCTATCCCATCCTGCTCTGGTAGACCGGATTTTGACGGATTATTTGCAGGAGGCAGACCTGGACGGTCCGGTGGATCTGGACATTATCCGGAAAGCATTACAGAAGTATCTGAAGGAAACCGACCGGAGACGGTTCGTCTACATGTCCAGCTGGATCATGCGTTCGACTTCCGGCAGTATCTTTGTGGGAAGTGACAACGTAGTCCATCGGGGAACGGTCCGTGTCTGGTTGTCCAAGAATGGCGTGAAGTTTACCAGGTACAATACCCGGACCCAGCGCTGTACCAATGCTACGGACGCCTATGCGAAGCAGCTGTTCCCGGGGACACCGTTCGGAAAGCCGGATGTGGTAGAATACCTGGGACAGTTGGGAGCTTTAACCTTTGAGGACCAGATTACCGTAGACGATTACTGGCAGGCAAAAGAAAGCCTGATCGGAAAGGACGGGGACTGGTCGGTAAAAGGTGCTCCGAGGAAATCCCTTCCGATGATCGGTGAGATGAAGATTGCCAACCTGTCAGATACCGCACGGCTGTATATCAACAACGAATCTATCAATGATATGACAGATACCGAGATCAACCAGATTTACGAGAATATTGAACTGGAAGAATATGTGGCTCTAATCGGTGTCTTTGCCAAGACCTGGCACAATACCCTGCTGCCTTCGTAGGTGGCAGGGAACGAAAGAAAGAGGGGGAGAAGCCAATGAACAGATCGGAAACAAAGAGCATAAAGAAACTGTTCCGGAAAGAGGACCGGATGTATTATATCACACGGGGGATTCTCTGCCTGGATATCGTTGGATTACTGGCTCTGTTACTTGCACCGATCCGGTAGAAAGGGACAGATATGGCAACATTATATCTTATGGTCGGGATTCCGGGCGCCGGAAAGACCACGTATGCAAAACATCATTTAGCGGGCGCCATCCGGATTGGTTCCGATGATATCCGTAGGGAACTGTTCGGAAAGGAACTGACATTGCGAGGGTATCGGAACGTTCATCGGATTTTACAAAGACGGGCGGCCCGGTGTTTGGCCAATGGCCGGGATGTGGTCATTGACTGCATGAATGCCAGTGTCCGAGCAAGGCGGATTTATTTCCGTCTGTTGCCGAAGGGCTGTTCCATTGTTGCCATTTATTTGGATACTTCTCTTTGGAGGGCGTTACAGAACAATCAGAAAAGGAGCCGGCATGTCCCGCCCATTGGGATTTTCTGGAACTGGCTTCGAATCCGAAAACCACGAAAAACAGAACCTTTTGATACGGTGCGAATTGTGACGAAAAGGCACAGAAAGAAAGGAGTAAGGAATGTTTCAGAGAGAAATTCAGGCAAATGAGAGGTGCATCCGGCAGCGGGATATCCCGGAGTTGATGACCTTGTACAATCTGATTCAGGAACTGGACCAGAAATATGGAGTAGATTCCCGTAACCAGGAGAATACTTTCGGGATCGTAACACCGGACCGGATGCTGGTATCGGAGCTTTATACAGAGAACCTCTATTATTTTCTGGGTGGTTTTTCTTCGGATCCCCGGCATCTCCCGAAGACAGGCCATGTCACAGTCAAAAATGGGATTCTGGCGGGACGGGTCGGAGGCCGGCAAATTATAACGGATGTACCGTTGCAGATATCCGAAGAAGACCAGGAGCTGTTATTTCTGGTGCGCAGGCAGGCGATTGAGGCGGCAAAGAAACACATGCCGAGAAAGCCCCAGTTCCCGGAGGATGCAACGACCATTGCCGACTATGACAGAATTCTGGAGGAGCAGGGTTTTGCAGGAAAAGGCCGGTTTTTTGTGAAAAAGAAATGGATCGACAGTAAGAAACCGGAAGAGTACGGTTCCTTTTGTGTGTCCTATGAACGTTGCGGGAGCAATAAGAGCCCTCACTTTTCAACAACATTCAAAGGATGGCAGAACCAGGAGGATATGCCCCATGATTCTCCATTCTATCTGTTTTACCAGAAGTGGAATCCGTTCCATCTGGTACCGATGACAATCCCGGAACACGAGGAGATGCTGGCAGATCTGGAAGAGATCTGTGAATGCGGGCCAATCTTAAAGAGATCGGTAGAGTTGTAGCAGGTAAGGAGGAAAATATATGGAATATTTCTCCTCTTATAAGGAAAATTTTGTACAAAGATGATTGACAAAGTTTATCAGATGTGATAAACTTTAGTCACTTAGAAAGGGGACAACCCCTTTCCTCATGACCCGAACCATGAGGTTGTGCCGGAGACGGACAGGCCGTCATGTAAAAAAGAAGTGTCAAGCAGTTAGTCAAACAATTCGTCAAACAGAAAGTGAGGAAAAATATGAAGAATTCGATTGGTAAGATTTTACTTGGTTTTGAGTGGGACTACGATGGTCCGGTTCGTTTCGTAACGACAAAAGGCTATCAGGGTCAGGGTATTTCCAGGACGATGTTCCTGACACCCAAGACACTGGAGGAGATCCCGGAGGAGCTGTTCGCAGTCAAGATTTCTCAGTCCAGAAATCCGGAGCGTGCCGGAAAACCGGTATTCCGTTTTTTCTCCTATCGTCTGACACCGGGCGAAGGAAAGTTCATGGATCTGGCGCCTACAGGTATTACCATGGAGACACCGCTGGCAGACATCAAGAATCTGGTAGTCAGCAAGTTCACCAACCTGGGAACTCCGGTAGAGCTGTCCTTGAGCATCGGGCTTCACGGAACGTTTACCAACATCCAGTGTTCCGATGGTGTGTATGCCCTCTATGATACGAGCAAGTTCTCGGATCCGGATCCGGAGAAGAATGGACGTGCTCCGTACTGGATCAAGAACGGTGTGGAGATCCATGTAAAACTGAAAGGTGCGGATTCGGTACAGGGCAACGATTACATTCAGTCCACCCTTTCCACCACAGCAACAGCCAATGAGATTTTCCAGAAAGCAGAAGTTGGAAAAGTCTGGGAAGGTGCAGACATGGACGGTATGGGAGCAGCGGCTCCTGCGGCTCCTGCGGCACCGGCAACACCGGATCCGGCAGACTTCTGGAAGTAATCGGATAACAGAACAGACGGGTTCGGGCGTCTGTTAAAAAAGAGGAAACGCACGACCGGAACAGGTTGTGCGTTTCTTTTATTTCTTATTGCCACTTCTTGTAGGGACAGAGGAATAAAAGAAGCGCACAAAGAATGGAAAGGAGGGGAAAAGATGTTGGAGCAGTCGGAAACATATCAAAGGCTTTACCTGTCGGAAGTCCGGGGAAAGTATCTGGTTTCCCGGCCGGTTTCTTTGCCGGAAGTTGCCTTTGGCCCGATGCGGCCCTTATTCTTTTACCCTTTAGCCGATGAGTGGATGATCGTGGAGGACCGACAGCAGGGCCTCTGGTATGAATATGAGGGGAAAGAGGGACTGTTGACCCGGAAGGAGAAGACCATCCCCAAAGAAGATCTGCCTCCTCTGGGTTCTTCCTGGTTTTACTATTATGGAGCAGCTTTCTGGACAGATCCGAAAACGGAGGAGGAACAGTTCCATCGTTATTTCGTCAAAAGCCCTCCGGCGGTAACCCGGGAGGAAACACCGGGCATGGATACCATCGAAATCCCTCTGACGTTGCAGCGGCTGGATTATACACAGACCTTTACCTATCCAAAAGAACTGGACCAGGCGTTAGCCACTTTTCCGGCCTCTTACGTGGACCGGTACAAACGACCCATCCGAAGGATACAGGGCAGGACATATCCGGTTTCCATGGACAAGGTAACCACCCTTTGGAAGGACTTAGGTCCGACTACGTATCCGAAGGTCATTCGCTTTACGGATACGCCGTTTGGTGTGGTGGACCTGGAACCGGAACATACAAAAGAGGATGAGGATCTGTTCCAACAGATTCCCGGTTTTTATCAGGAAAAAACACCACGCGGCGGTTCCCATAAATTGGTCTGGCTGAAAGACCCGGGATATAAGTTCCGGTACTCGCCGGGACTGGAGCTGCTGGGACAGACACAAGTTACTTTTTATGGGATTGAAGGCGTCTGGCTGGAGGATACGCCACCGCCAATGGAGACAGACGGATGGATTCCGGTAGGACATGTTCATCGGGATTGTAAAACGCGGCTGGATCGGCCGGATGTAACAGAATCGGTAAAAGCGTTAAAGGAACGGGCCTGGCAGCAATATTCTCTGACCAGAGAATTGGCAGCAAAGGCGTATGTAAAGGACCCGGATCCTTCCCATGCCGATTATATGGCTCTTTATAAACTTTATCACGGGGATATCAAAGCATATGCAGATCAGTTTCCGGCAGAAGACCTGCCCTGGATTCTGGAGGCGTACAGTCAGGGAGTAATCCCTCACAGGGAGAAACACGAAACGATACGAAACGGGTTGCCCTATCTGGTATACCTGGCTTCGATCATCATAGGAAGGGAAGGGTGAAAAAGCGAATGACAGAACAGAAAAAATTATATGTAATCCGAACGCGGAAACTGGGGATCCGGGATCTGGTTTTTGCCCTTCGGCCAAGGAGGAAATCTTATTCCTCCCTGGAACTGTTGGAGGAGGCCGGCCTGGTACGGGATTTAAAACCGGAATGGGAACGCCGGTTTGTCCGGGATCTGGTAGAGACCCATCCGGCGTATAAGAAAGATTTTGAACATGCTCTGATCAATCCGCCGGAAGGAATTCTTCCCTCCCAGGTTTATCAGGAGCTGCACGCACGGTCGGATATGATTCCGACCCTGTATATCGTACAGATGCAGAACGGACATCCCGTGACAATGAACAAGGTTAATACCTATTACGAACTGTTGAGCCTGGTTTCGGATGCACGGGATGACGGACTGATCCCAGAAAAGGAGGCTCCTCATGACGAGTAAGGAACAACTGCGAAAACTGATCAGCCCGGGAACGCACACCAAGGTCAATGACCTGCTCTATAAACTGGAAAATACCCAGTCCCAGAAAGATACAAACCTGCTTCAGGAAAAACTCCGGGAGTACATGGGAAAGCTGTTTCCCTATAAGGACATCTTTGAATTTCATGATGACCATATCCTGGAACTGGCGGAGATTGTGGCAGACCTCTACCCCGAACGGGAGAACCTGGAAGAATATGCTTCCAATATCCTGGTGTACATAAACCGGAAACTGGACCGGTACCGGAAACGGACGCTTCAGTACCAGGCCTTGTTCCGGCAGAAGCAAAAGGAACTCTCCGTTGACTCGGACGAGTATCTGGATTTAAAATATCAGACGTGGACGTATACGGACGGTTACTATCATCAGCAGGCACTGATGTATGAACTGATCGGCCGCACACTTCGTCTGTTGATCAACCTGAACAGGAAAGGACGTGGGAAAGGATGTCAGAAAAAGAAAAGGACAAGAAATTGACGGAAAAGATTGCCATTGGAGGCATTGCGCTGATCATGCTGGTATTGCTGGGGGCTTCCTTGCTGGTTCCCCGCTATCAGACCCAGACCGTCGCCGTGACGGCTGCCATGAAGGAAGACCATTTGGATTTTCATGGGGAAACGACAATAAAAGACCTGCGAACGGAAACCGGCCGTTCTTTCATTCCGGAGGAAGGAAAACTATATCGGATCACGATCCGATATCTGGTTAATGGGGAGGCTGGAAACGTTGCTGTCTACGGCTGTTCGGAAATGGAGACCGTAACCACATTCCTGGCACGGAAACCCAATGTGGAACTTCAGCTGACGACCCGTTTTAATTCTTCCCGGATCACAGATCAGGCAGGAAACCCATTCCAGAAAGACAGCATGTATTTAAGTCCCTATGTGACGGTGGAGGAGCTATCCTGATTGAACATGCTACAATATTTGGCCCTGCGTTATCCGGGGATGTTGAAGAAATCGGTCCCGGAGAAAGGCCGGATACCCCGGGAGATAGCCTGGGGACCGGCTCTGGCCAGGACCTTTTTCCCAGACGATCCCACACGGGAGACGGGAAGATGGAAACGAAGAAGGGAAGACTGGTAGGAAAGCAGTGGACAATTACACTTACCGAAGAAGAACGGGATGTTCTTTTGAATATCGTAGCCTGTCATATGGATCTGGTTTTGGAACCGAAGATTAAGGAAGCAGGAAAAAAAACGGACAAACCAGCCGAGTCATCCAGCTTGCAAAGGCAACAGAACTGGAGAAAACGGTCATGGAAAAGCTATTAGATGTAGGGGGAAAATGATAAGAATGCAGACGAAAAATGTCAACACACAGATGGATCATATGATATCCTTAATTGAAACCTTAAACCATGCGTCCCGGGTTTATTATGAAACCGGACGGGAAGAGATGGACAACACGAAGTGGGATCGTCTTTATGATGAACTGAAGGCGTTGGAGATCACAACCGGGATCATCCTGTCCAATTCCCCAACCCAGTGTGTAGGGACGGAAGTGGTGTCCAGTCTTCCCAAAGAGGACCATGCTACACCTTGCCTGTCCCTGGATAAGACCAAGGACCCGGATACACTGGTTTCTTTCTTAGGAGACCAGGAGGGAATCCTGTCCTGGAAACTGGACGGTCTGACGGTAGTTCTGACCTATGAGAATGGAATCCTGCAAAAAGCGGTCACCCGTGGGAATGGCATCACCGGGGAGGTCATCACCCAGAATGCCCGAATGTTTACCAATATCCCGTTACAGATCCCGTTTCGGACTCGTCTGGTGGTCCGTGGAGAGGCCCTTATTTACTATAAGGATTTTGAGCGGATCAACCGGGAACTGCCGGAAGGGGCAGAACCGTATAAGAATCCCAGGAACTTGTGTTCCGGTTCGGTCCGGCAATTAGACAGTGCCATTACAAGGGACCGGAATGTCCGATTTGTCGCCTTTGCCATGGTAGAGCCGGAACATCCGTCCGTCACAACCCACATGGCCCAGTACGCCATTCTTTCCGCCCTGGGTTTTGATGTGGTGGAACATACGCTGGTTACTGCCAATACGGTTAAGGATGCAGTCCGGGACTTTGGGGACCGGATCACAGAAAACCCATTCCCATCGGATGGGCTGGTATTGCAGATCAACAGCATTGCTTACGGGAAGCAGTTGGGGACAACGTCCAAATTCCCCAGGGATTCCATCGCCTTAAAGTGGCAGGACGAGACGAAAGAGACAACGCTGCGGTCCATCCATTGGAGTGCTTCCCGGACAGGGCTCATCAACCCGGTAGCCGTATTTGACCCGGTGGAACTGGAAGGGACTACCGTTTCCCGTGCCAGCGTGCATAATGTGAGCATCGTGGAGGCTCTGGGCCTTTCCGAAGGCGATACCGTTACCGTCTATAAGGCAAACATGATCATTCCGCAGGTGCTGGAGAACCAGACCAGGCGAGGGACGCCGGTTATTCCGGACCACTGTCCGGTCTGCGGGGCGCCGACGAAGGTCATCCAGCCGGAGGATTCGAAAATTCTGATCTGTCTCAATCCGGAGTGTGCAGCCAAACAGTTGGGCCATTTTGTCCACTTTGTCTGCCGGGACGCCATGAACATTGACGGGCTTTCCACTGAAACCCTGCGGAAGTTTCTGGATGCTGGAATTCTGACTGGTCTGGATTCCATCTTCCATCTGCCGGAACAAAGGGATGTGATCTGTTCCATGGAAGGTTTCGGGCAGGCTTCCTATGAGAACTTGTGCCGGTCCATTGAGAAGGCTCGGACCACAGACATCCAGCATCTGCTTTACGCCCTGGGGATTGAAAACGTGGGACGGACAGCCAGCCGGCTGATCTGCGCCCGGTTTGATTATGATCCCGTTCGGATTTTAAATGCGACGAAGGAACAGTTGCTGGAGATTCCGGATATTGGAGATGTGATCGCCGATTCTTTCGTTCATTGGTTTGAAAGCCCTATCCACCAGGAACTCATGGAGCGTCTCCTGGAAGAGGTGTCCTTGCAAAAGCCAAAGACCGGTGGCAGGCAGCCACTGAAGAATAAGACGTTTGTAATTACCGGTAGTCTGAACCATTATACAAACCGGGATCAGTTGAAAGCACAGATCGAAGATCTGGGCGGAAAAGTCTCCGGTTCGGTTTCCAGCAAGACGACGGCCCTCATCAATAACAATCCCCAGTCTACTTCCGGAAAGAACAAAAAGGCAAGGGAGCTGGGAATCCCCATCCTGTCAGAAGATGAACTGCTTACCTGGATGGAGACCGGGACACTGCCGGAACTGTAACAGAGAATCCCGCAGAGAAAAGACAAAAAGAGAAATGCAGAAAGGAGGGGATTACATTGCCGGTTATTCTTGTTGGCAGGCTGGATGCAGAAGACATCCGGGTAAACAAAGGCGGGGAATCCCGCTGGATCCGTGGCGTTATCCACCTGCATCCATCCTGCCGGTCGTATCTGTCCGAAATCGGGCAGCGGAAACTGCCCTTTACTTTTGTAACAGGGAAAAGCCTGCCGAAAGGATATGCCATCTTAATGGGGGAGATCAGTGTCTACCCGATCCCCAATACGGATATTTTGTGGAAAACTCTGGAGCTTCAGAAAGTGGTTGGAGAAGATTCCCATATTCTGGAGACGCTGGGGATGTCCTTTTCCGAGGCTATCGAACGGGTCGTTGACCGGGATCCTGACTTTCTGAAAGCCTTAGGTTCCGTGGAATTACTGGTGCGGAAACAGCTGACAGACCTGTTGGGAAAGAAGAATAAGTTTACGGACATCCTGATCAATCTGTTCGGGGACCAGGCCTATGAGGAACTGACCGCCGATCCCTGGCGGATGATCCATCTGATCCCTTATTATACGATCAACCATGCAGATAAGATCGCCCAGAAACTGGGAATGTCTCTGGATGACCCGAAGCGGTTTCGAGCTTATTTCCGGTATTTACTGGATCAGTCTTTTGCCAGCCATCGGAATACGTACATGATCGAGAATGAGTTCCTGGCCTTTTACTGGAACAATTTCTCGGAGACCATGAGTTTGCAGAAATACCGGGAGATGGCATCCAGCGAGGATGCGCCCATCATCCGTTCCGACCTGGGTTACCACCCGGATCATTTCTACTGGGCGGAGAAGGCCAGTTACCAGGTTGTTACCCATTCCCGGGAAGTCCGGATCCCTACCCTGCCAGCCGAGCAGGAGGTTATTTATGATCTGCTGGAGGAGCAGGCAGAGAAAGGAAAGCCGCTGACGCCGGAGCAGGAAGGCGCTCTACGGAAAGCCTTTCATTTTCCGCTTTACATCATTACCGGAGGGCCGGGAACGGGAAAGACCACCAGTTTGTCCTGCATCATGGAAAAACTGATTTCTTTGACCGGGATCGGGCCCCAGGAAGAACATGCGCCCTATCTGCTGGCAGCACCCACAGGAAAGGCGGCTTACCGGATGTGGGAGCAGACACACATTCCGGCAAGGACCCTGCACTCGGTGTTTGGCATCATTCCCGGATACGGATGTCTGAATGTCAGAAAGACGGCCCGCAGACTGTCCCATATCCGGTATCTGATCATTGACGAGGCCAGTATGCTGGACAGCCAGCTGTTTGGGGATATCTGCCAGGTCATGCTGGCGATGGATCATATTCCCTTCCTGTTGCTGGTAGGAGACAAAGACCAGCTTCCCCCCGTGCAGCACGGACAGGTATTTTTGGACCTGCTCTCCTATCTGGACCGGGAAGCGCCGGAACAGGTGACCCGGCTGACCGTTGTAAAACGACAGGAAAAAGACAGCTCCATCATCGAACTAGCGGATTACATTCGACAGGGGAAATTCCCGTCCCTGGAATGGTTCCGGTCCAAACCGGACCTGTTCTTCGTCCCCACCCGAATGGAGCATCTTTCCGAGTATTTGGTCAACGGCGTCTTAAAGCCGAAAGCAGACAATTTGGAGAACCTCCAGATCCTGACCCCTTACCGGAACGGGGAAACGCCGGACACCATCCATGCCATCAATGCTCTGGTGGAGTCCATTTACAACCCGGACCATCAGGCAGAGTGGTATCCTACCGTGACCGTCGGGCAGCCGCCCCGGACCTTCCGGGTGGGCGATAAGGTCATCAATCATACGAACCTTACGGATAAGATCATCAATGGGTCCATCGGCACGGTGGTGTCTATGTACACACCGTCCAATGATCTGTTTTCCTGGCGGATGAAGGTGGATTTTGGGAATGATAACGTGTATGATTATGACTACGAGGAGTTCCGCTCCCTGGAATTGGCTTATGCCATTACCATTCATGCGTCCCAGGGATCAGAATATGAGAATGTGGCCATGTGTGTCCTGCGGAGCGGAAATCCCGGTTTTCTGAACCGGAATTTGCTCTACGTAGGCGTGACACGGGCTTCCAAGCAGCTTCTTCTGTTGGGAAACTGGAACGTATTCGCACAGATGGCAGCCACACCCATGAAACCACGGCGGACTGCCCTGGCAGGCTGGTTAAAAGAGAAAACCACAGAATAGAAAGGAAGGAAAGGAAAATGGAACAGAAACGGAAACAAATCTCTTATCTGACCGCAGCGATCCTGGCCATTTATGTGATCGGATCGGTGATCGGACTGATACAGATGACAGGCATGGATCGTCCCACAGCGGAGCCGGTTACACAGGAAAAATTTACGGAGGCGGCACAGGTGCAGGCCAACACGGAAGTGATCGGCAGTGATATCCGCCTGTTGCAGGTCATTTACGGACTGAGTGATACGATTACCTATCGGTATTCGGTAGAAACATCCTGCCCGTCCTGGGACTATGAGGATCGGTATGTGACAACGGAACCGTTGACCTGGGTCAACGACACCTCTGCGGTAGAAACCTATGCATCGAATATTGCTGTCTGGTATGACGGGACCATGTATGCCAGCGGGCAGCATTACTGGGTTCCTCTGCTGGACCTGTCCACCAACGACCGGTCTTTGCGTCAGATGGAATCCGACCTGATTGTGCAGGCATATCAGACCTATGTTTCAGATGTGACAGCGCCCCAGCCCCTGCCGGTGAGTACCTTTCTGATCGCTATCGTAATCATGTTCCTGGGCGGTATGCTTCTGACTTATCTTCGTAATTACATCCTTCGGATGATGCAGCCAAAAGAACCGAACGTGACGAAGGAACAGGTGGACGAAATGCGGGATCAGGTCCTGGCAGAACTTGGAATATCGACAGCGCCTGGAGCTCCGGACATGCCGGATGCAGGAACAGAGAATGCAGGATTGGAAGAACTATCCGAGGAAGAGACAGCGCCTGTGGAAGAACAGGCACCGAAAACAACGGAGTCCGAAGACGAGAAGAAGGAATAAGAAAGAGACAGATCCCGGTCAGAAGACAGGCCGGGATCTTTTGTGTGTACAGAACAGGAGGAAGGAGACAATGGGAAGCTATGACCCGGACGATTTTCTGTATTACATGTGAAGGGAATGGTCTGAAACAAACATCTGGCACGGTCTGTCAGTGATGTGAGCTGGTCTGCTTTCCTGTCTATGCTGGACTATAAAAGAATCTGGTACGGAACGAAGACCGTCCGAGTATCCCGGTGGTACCCGTCCAGCCAGGTCTGTTCCAACTGCGGATACCAGAACCCGGAGGTCAGAGACCTGAAAATCCGGAAATGGACCTGCCCCTCCTGTGGGGCTTCCCATGACCGGGATGTGAATGCCGCAAGGAATATTTTAAGGGAGGGCTTGAAAACAGCCTGACCCTGTAAACAGCCTGACCCTGTAAAACTACTACCGCAGGGCATGCGGGAAGTTACGCCTGTGGAGATCATGTAAGACCAGTTCTTTGAAAGAAGAGGGGCAGAGGTCGAAGAAGCAGGAGTCCCATGGTTTTAACCATGGGAGTGTCAAAAAAGCAAAAGACAAGATACAATAGGAGATAAAATAACATGAGCAGACGAATAGGGTATATCGTTGGACTTCTCTGCGTTTCCTTTCTGGTTGCGTTTGGGATTCTTTATATGACAGCAAAACCGGCGAATGATTGGGAACCGGTTGTTGCTGAAGCCAGGGAAACGCAGGCAGAAGAACCGGAAATAGAAGACACAGGGACAAAGGAAGAAGTGGAAGCGGCAGCACTGGAAGTATCCGCAGAAACAGCAATATCGGTCAAAACGGAAGAAGCAGCTAAAATAGAGGACTCGGCAGTAGAGGAACCGAAAACCCCGACAGAGACGCCGGTTTCTCCTTATACCATGTATTCCCAAACCTCTTTGAATGTCCGTTCCGCTCCGGATGTATCGGCCAGTAAGCAGTTTGTCCTTTCTGTGAACGATACAGTGACCGTTACAGCGGAAGTAGAAAACGGCTGGGTTGCCGTAACCGGGGACAAGGGAAGCGGATATTGCAACAAAGCATACCTGGGAACAGAACAGATACCGGAACCAGAACCGGTTGAAGATATCTGGTATGTGACCTATTATAACAATTATGGCAGTGCAGAGGCAGATGCTTCGGCTGTAACCCAGTGGGCAGACGGTTATTTCATCGCTCATTCCACCAATGCAAACGGAAAAAGGATCCTGTCCAAACCTGCCTACGTGGTGGTAGACGGGCAGAAGTATCGGTACGTATCCTGCAAATATGTGTCCAGGGATACGACCTATGATGAATCTTTGCAGGCGTGGGTCCATGCCAATGGCGGCATTGCATTTCAGACCTGTGCTGGGGAACCTTATTTGATCTTACATTATGAACCAGTATAAGGAGGAGCAAGATGAAAGAAAAAGCAGTCATTTACAGGGAAACCTATGAGAAAACCTATACCGCAGACGGGAATCTGAGTGATCTCCAGGCAGTCACAGACGTTTCGGAACGGATCTGGAATGGAGAAAATGGCCCGGAGGAATGTGTGGACAGCGGCGGGTTTGTTCCCCTGCCAACAGAACCCGGGGACGGGGAACAGCTCCTCTATGTCCCCATTGCTTATGAGCGGTATGGGCGGATCCCGGTAATCGTGCCGAAAGGTATTACTCGTCAGGAAGTCCTGGACAAAGCCCAAAGCTATCTGGAGGGTCTGGATGTGGCAGCGCTGGAGTATTACACCTCCTATCTTTCCGATTCAGAAGAAGTGGATGAGGAAGGAATTATCCTGGAGAAACAGGAGAATGGGGAGACAGAGTGGACAGACGGCCAGAAACCGGTCACGGTCTTTCAGATTGACCTAGAAAAGGATCAGAAACGGGTTGCCTTTCTGTCCTATCAGCGGGCATTGCAGATCCTTTCCGCAGACAACATTCAGCCGGAGATTTATCAGAATGTGTATACCGGGGAGCTTCCCTGCAAGACACTGGAAGAGGTCTTTCTCCTGTTAAATACCCGGCCGCTGAAAGGATACCGGGGCCATTCCCTCTCGGTATCCGATGTGGTAAAGTGGGACGGAGAGTATTATTACTGTGATACGATTGGATTTCGGAAAATTCCATTTTCTATTTCAGAAGAGAAAGGAGTGTAGAACGATGTCCTTTTCTTGGGCGGGCTATAAGGGAATAGCCCTGGTAATGACAGAACAGGAGTTTCTGGACTTTTGCTCTGTTTACGAACAAAAACAAAGGGTAGAGATCCATATCAGTATGGAGGAAATTGGGGAAATACCCTTCACAGCCGGAAATGGGTCTGGCGAAGTTTTCTACTTGTCAAAGATCGGAGAAGACTGTTGTGAGGGAATGACCCTGGTGCCATTCTTTAACCGAGACGGCTCTTTCAACGAATTGACGATCGACGAGGATGGGAACCGGGTCCGGGAATGTCAGTACCGGCTGTTTGACGGGGACTGTTATGTTCTGTTCAGCGTAAAACAGGCGGACGATTATTTTAAGAACCCTTCTGCCTGGTATGCATCTTACGAAGAATTACGGCAGGAGTTTCAGGACCGGTTGTCCGCTTATCTGCCGGAAACCTTTGACTGGAACAATCATATTGGGACGTTTTCCTATGCCGGTTTTGCATAGGCGTAATGGAAAAAGAAAGGAGTTCATGTTATGTTTTTAAGAGTAACCGGGCCTCTGGCTCTGTTTGCAAGACCGGAAATGCGGGCCGAGCGGTACAGTTATGACATGATACCGCCGTCTGCGGCCCAGGGCCTGTTAAAGTCCATTTACTGGAAGCCGGAGATGGCTTACGATCTCCAGAAGATTCATATTTATCGGAAACCGAAGTATGAAGTCATAAAGACCAACGATTCCAGTTTTAAACCCATGGCTTCCCAGCTCTTTTCCGGAAATTTACAGCGGACAGGTGGGTCGGATTACCGACTCTCCCGGACGGCTGTGGTACTGCGGGACGTAGAATATGTCCTGGACTTTCAGATCCGATTGACCGGAAAAGCGCCGGAGAGCCCGGAGAACAATGTGGCGAAACATACAGCCATCTTTTGTCGGAGAGTACAGCATGGCCAATATTTCCGACCGCCTTGCCTGGGTGCAAAAGAGTACCCGGCAGAAGTGGAACTGTTGGATACGCTCCCGGAAAATCCGGTGTATGCCAGGACTGGAACGATAGACCTTGGCTCCATGTTCCATCACTATACCTTTACAGGAGGCCGGCCAAAACCGGTCTTTTTCCATGCCCGCCTCGTAGACGGAACAATGGATGTGACCCATCTGGAACCGGCAAGACCCGGCTGGGTCTTTGGTGATCTGTTATCCCAGTATGATCGGATGAAGGAGCGCTACGATCTGCCGTCCTTTGGTTATAGCCAGGAGGCCATTACCTTTGAAATGGTACTGGATGAGAAAGGGCAGATCAAAGCATTCCAGGCCCTGCGGGAGGATCAGAAACCGGTATTGATGACGGTACCGGAAGCGGTCAAAGGCCGGACCAATGGTATCAAGGCCAACTTTCTTTACGACGTACCGGCATATGCCATCGGATATCCGGTTAAAGGGCAGGATAGCCGGGAAAAGTTTGCGGCCTTTGGGGTAAAAATTCGGGACGTCCTGGATAATGGTACTTTTTCAGCAGAGGAGCAGGCAATGCTTTCTTATATTGACCAGATGCCGGACGCCAAATGGTGGATGGGAAAGGAGACTTTGTTGGACCAGAGTCGTAAGATTGTGTTTCGTCTGGAAGGAAAGGATACGTTTATTCACGAAAACCCCCAGATCAAACAGAAGTGGGACGCCTGGTATGAAAGCCATCTGTCCGGCCCGGAAGGGATCTGCATGATGACCGGAGAGAAGGACCACATGGCAGAGCTTCAACCCTTCCTGGTAGGAGTCAAGGACACAAAGATGAATCATGCGAAACTGATCTCCATTGACAAAATGAACGGCAAGTCCTTTGAATGTTATGGGGCAAAAGGGCATCTGTCAGAGAGCAGTCCCATCGGGGAACACGCCGCATTCCAGTATGCAGCCATGTTAAATTATTATCTGTCCCGTCCGGAGCATAAAGTTTATGTGGGCGATACCACATTCGTGTTCTGGTCCAGGGAGGATACCCCGGAACTGCTGGCGAAGATTAAGTACCTGTTATCTGGGATCCGGGAAGAGAAACCGGAATATGTAACAGCTATTCCGGAAACCTTTACGATCTTAGGTCTGAAGCCCAATGCTACCGGCGGGATTCGGGTCGGGATCCGGTATTATCAGACCTTTCAGAACGACCGTTGCAAAGAGGAGATCCGGGACTTTGCCCGGTCCATCCGGAAATTATACCAGGACAGCGGGAAACGGCAGGATTGGGAATTTATTTACCAGTGGGAAGGAGAAGAAACCATGGAACAGAAAGAAGAGACGAGGAAAGATCAGGCTTACCTTTTAGGCTGCCTGTTTGCGGTGCTGGATAAGGCACAGCAGGACGCCATTCCCTCCACACGGAGGAACCGGACATCTCTGGTGTATCGGTATCTGGAGATCGCAAAACAGTGTCCCAGCCGGATCATGGACCGTCTGGTCAGCCGTAGTTTCCAGCATACAAAGAAGGCGGATTACGGTATGGGCCGGCAGCGCTCGGAACTGATCCTGGAGCTGGGTACGTTCCCGGAACCCTATCCGAAATATCTGACTCCCTCACAGCAGGCGTTGTTCCAGCTGGGTTACGAACAGAGACGGCAGTCCTTCTTCGAAGGGAAGAAGAAGGAGGAAGAAGAAGCTGACGGGAAAGGAGCCTGATTGTGAAGGTTTTAATGCGAAGACCCGGTATCCTGCTGATTGAACAGTATGGCCATACCTATATCCGTTACGTCGCAGGAGAAGTTGCCGATTATATTCTGCAAATAAAAATTTGTGAGGAAGAACGAAGACAGCTCCTTGCGAAACGGATAAGTATGGAAAGCGTTTTGAATTTTCACGAAAACCAGGAGAAATCTTCTGTTTCCGAACGACAGACCTCTCTGATCAAAGATTATCTATTAAGCACAGACACGTATTCGGAACAACGGATAGCGACTATCCTCCGAAAACTGCAAAAATACGGGGATATCTTCTTTGAATTTTATGATTTTGTTTTACAGGAACGGTTTCTGGAAAATGGAATGGTAATCGAAGGGTATACAGCGCAGATGCTTACGGAGCAATTTCGTTTGTCTCCCTTAGGAGCCTACAATTATCTGATTTATTTGAGGGACATGCCAGAAAAAGCACTTGCTGATTTGAGAGCAGGCTTACCGACGAAGGATAGAAAGAAGGAGGACACCCATGGAACAGATGGATCTGAGTAAAGAGTACAGCACCCGGTTTGACGAGCTTCGGAAGAACCGGGTGGAGATCAGTTTTTACAAATACGGCCCGGCAAGGAAGAATTATGCCACCGGGAACGTAGACGCTCTGGCCACCATGGAACGATGTGTTGATAAGTATAAAGAGACAGGAAACACAGAATATCTGGTGGACGCTGCCAATTATCTGATGTTTGAGTTCATGTATCCACAGCATGAAAAGGCACATTTCAGGGCCACATCCAGCGAGGAAAGTGCCGGACAGGTGGGGATGAGTGTTGGGGAAATGAAGCGGTTTCGGGAAGGAGCGAATGTAACGTGAAGTATGAGCAGACGGTAGACCGGACAGATCGGAAGGCTATGATCGCATTTTTAAAAAATCACAGCCGGTATTACACCATGAATAGCTGGAATAGAAGTACATCCTATGCAAATAATGTAAAAATCTACAATCTGGGACTGACCGAGGAACAGGAGCAGGTGGCTTATCAGCTGTTAGACCCGGAGCTGGATACGACAGAGCTGGAACTGGAGATTCAGGTTTTGTTGTCGGACTTTCAGACAGATACCGGGTATCTGATCGGGTTCAATGGCCGAAGTTCTGGTTATCTGGTCTTATATGACACTGCTTATGATCTGAAAACAAAAGCCTTGCAGGTATGTGCCGGAAAAAGTCTGGACCAGGAGGAAGATTTTGAGGACGAAGAAATCTGGCCGTTGGAGCAGTTGCAGGAAAGGGTCGATCTGGTCTGTTCCTTTGACCGGACCTGTGACCAGGTCCGGGATTTGTTTCAGTCTTACTGTAATCCGGCTTATATCCGAGAAGAAACAGTCACAGTACCAAAAACCATACGATATGTACAGCGGGAGGAGGAAATAGTATGAGTGACTATATCATTTATTATCAGTATACAAAAGATCCGAATGCGAAGATATGTAACGTTTCCATACGGGCAGAGTCATACGAAAAGGCAGTGGAGCTGTTCTATGCCCGGTATCCGAAGTCGAATTACCGGATTGTAGATCCGGAATAAGGAGGAAAAGATCATGTGCATCTCACGAATACCGTTTGATGACTTGTCTGCCTATTTCGGACGAACGGTTGAGGACCTGAAGACGGAGACCTATCTCCGTCTGGAGGCTCTGACCGAGCAGATGAAACAGGAGAAGGCGAAGGAGAGCCAGAAACGAAATGCCAAAGATAAGGAATTTCAGCGGATCGTAAAGAAGTATTTTACTATGTGGGACTTTCTCCGAAAATGGTGGACAAAAGAGGAAATTATCCTGGCCGTAAGTCGTCATGCTCGGGTAGCGGATCTGGTTTCCGAAGTGGAAATCAGACAGAATGCACTCTGTCCTTATCCCAAAGGGGAATACATCACAACCCGAATGGGTTCCCTGCCACGGTATACGAAAAATGGGGAGGAATTGGTAAATCGGGAACACACAAGATGTGATGTATACCGGATTCCGAACCAGTATCAAGCAAGTGTTCATGGAAGGATTATCCTGGATCTGCTATACGGCCGGTATCCGGAATTGAAGGCGTTTGATTTCAAAGCTTATGGCTGGTATGGCTACGAAAGGGAAGATTATGAGATCTATCCGGCAAATAAGATCTATACCCCGTTTGCAGCGTTAATGGACGGAGATATCGAAGCGATCAAGGAGCGAAACCGTTCCTATGCGAAAAGTTATAACCATGGGGAATATACCATTCTGGCAACAGTAGAACGGCTGGGGTCAGAGGAGGCGAAACATTATTTTGATGTGATCGCCGGGTTACATCGGGAAAAACGGGAGGAACCGAAATGACACAGATTACAGTAATGGAACTGGAAATATATCTGAAGAAACACCGGGAGGATGCTGATCGGGTCTTTGAGATCATTTTCGGGAAAGAACCCTATTTAAGGAGAACCTTTGAACGGGGCTTTCAGGACGATTATCTCTGTACGGAATATCAGAAGATTCCACTGCATGCTCATCATCGAAAGGAACCCTTATTGGTCCAGATCCGAATGGCTGCGATCAGGGAAACAAAACCGAATACCATTGCAAGCCGGTATTTTACAGATTTTCCGGATTCGGAAACAATCCCGGTGTTTATTGGGTCGGAAAAGGAGATCACAGCCTATCTGGACCAGCCGGAAGTATCGGATGCACTCTTTCTCGTAAAAAGACCTCCGGTACAGGTACGGGTTCCCTGCAAGAATGGAACCCTGGTGGCAGAGGCCGGCGGGGATCCCAGTTATCCGGAGATTTTTACCTATCTGGAGCGCCCGGATTGTTCCCAGGTCGATTTAGTAGCTGCCGGGGCAGATCTGCCAGGTCAGGAAGACGGTTCCCATAATGGCGGGATCCATGCGTATTTGTATAGAGATACGGCTCGGGATGACTGGACAAGACGGTATCTATTCACAGAAAAGGAGCTGAACACAGATTGAAACAGACGATAAAATACCGAAAGCACAAGGATCGCAGAACAGGCAGATTTGATTGCGGTAAGTTGTATTTAAAAGAGATAGAGGCGGAATCCTACGAAGAAGCTGTGCAAAAATTTCAAAAGGAATATGGAATAGGCCAATATGATATCCAGCATCCGGATACGGAGAAGACAGAATATTTTGTAGGAAATCTGGTAGATTACGACGTTCAAAGTATGCAGGAGCGCATGGAGAAATATCAGATCCGTTTCCGAATCGGAGATCTGGCATATGATAGGAACGGGAAACAGCTTTCGGACAGGTATCATCCGATCTTTATCCATTCGGACGATATGCAAAAGTATGATCAGATGATGCGGAACAACCCATAGTGAAAAAAGGAAGGAGAAACAAATGGCAGCAGAAATCTTAAAGCAGCGAGTAGATATGGTAGGGTTTATCAAAGTGGTAGCGGCAAATCCCAACGGGGATCCGGATCTGAACAATGAGCCCAGGACATTCCTGGACGGGTACGGATATATGACCGACGCTTCCATCAAATACAAGATCCGGGAATGGATCGAGAATCGGTTCGGAGACCGTCCGGGTTTTGCCCGCTTCATCAAAGGGGACGGAACACCCCTGGAGACAAAGACCAACGCTGTGATCCAGGATCTCTTAACCAGGGAAGGATTGACAGAAGAGGAGCTGAAGAAATGCCCCGACTGTCCGGAACTGCTCCATCGGGCGATGATGGACCACTATTTCGACATCCGCCTGTTCGGTGGAGTCCTGACCACCATGACAAAGAAAAAGTACAGTGACGGAAAGATTACCGGCCCGGTCCAGATCTCCTATGCGCAGTCTCTCCAGACAATTACGCCGGTTTGTGTTACAATAACCAGTGTCAGTGTTGCATCGGAGAGCGAAAAGGAGAAAGATGGGAAGGAACGGAACATGGGAACGAAATGGGTCGTGCCCTATGCAATCTATCGCTTTGATGTCCATATCAGTGGTGCCCTGGCGGAAAAGGCCGGCATGACAGAGGAAGATCTCCAGATTTTGACAGACGCCCTCTGGAATCTGTATGACACGGAAGGAAGTTCTTCCAAGACCGGAATGGAGATGGAGGCATTGTATGTATTCCGTCACAATTCCAAATTTGGGAACTGCAAGTTTTCCACGCTGGAGAAAGCCATCCAGGTAACTGCGGATTTCGATGAACATCAGTTCGATGTGAAACTGGATCAGGGAGCAGTACCGGAATCGGTAACCGTGATAGAGTACAAATAAGAATGTTTCCGGTGTGGATTGGAAGGGAACAGAAAAATCCCGGAAGATTCGCACCGGAAAAAAGACGGAAAAGAGAAAAAGAGAAAGGAGGAAGAAAGATGAAGAAATAAATGTAAGAGAAAGATTGGTTAAATGTTATAAAAACTAGGCGGAAAAGCAAAGATATTTTGTGTAGATTTGCTGTCACACCTTTCACAGGTGTGTGAATTGAAATGCACTTACATTGCTGACCTGAAGAAGGATCCGAGTCACACCTTTCACAGGTGTGTGAATTGAAATATCTCATCATACCTGAGCTGCATCAGTCCGGCGCAGTCACACCTTTCACAGGTGTGTGAATTGAAATGCATTCAGCGCGATCGTGTAGTCGATAAGCCGAGTCACACCTTTCACAGGTGTGTGAATTGAAATTGTCACATTTTTACAGGTGTGTGAATTGAAATATTCCTGGGAACACTTATATCATACTTTTCGCAGGTATGTGAGTTGAAATCACACTATCGTCACATCTTTCACAGGTGTGTGAATTGAAATGAGGAAGATGTAATCTAGGAAACAATTCTGGAAAGTCATATCCTATGGATGTGTGAGTTGAAATAAATCGTCGAACAGAGATGCAAATATGCAAATAAAAGAAACCCTATCCCATAGGGATAGGATCAAAGAAAGGAAGGTACGAATATGTACAAAGAACGCATTCAGACACTGTTAAAGGAAGCAGTCAGACGGGAACCGGAGTATGCACCGGAGGATCCGGACTCCACGGCCATGTTTATCAAGGAACGGGTCGATAAAATGTTTGCGTATACAGACTATGTGATCCGTATGGAAAATCATATGACGGTGCTTTCGGTCATGGGCTGTTCCGGGGAGGAATATCGGGATAAAGTTCAGGATATGGATTTCGGGCGCAAGGCAAGGCACGATGCTGCCATTGCCAGTGTCAATCAGTTGAATCGTCTGTCCCAGAACTGGGGCCTGGAACTGTTCTATGACGGGCCGACAGATGATGAGCACCGTTATCAGATTGGGGACCTGTGCGGGGAAGTCTGCAATGAGTATTTCCAGGGGAGGATGTCCCATGCTTTGGATATCAAAAAGATGATGGAGGGAGAGGATTTTGCAAACTCCATCAACGCCCTGCCGACAGAAGGAGCGGCACAGACACTATAGGAAAGGAGGGACGTCCCGTGGCATTTCGATTACATCGAAAACGGACGGCAGCGTCCGGCATGACCCATTACCTGTTTACAGACGGGACATACCTGCTCACGGTTCATACAGCGGCCTGGGAAGATACTCCCGGGCATATTACCTATCCGGTTTCTGCGGTCCCGATTGCGGACCGGCAGATGCTCCCAGAAGTTTGGCTCTGGAAGAACCGGATGAAAAGCCTGGATTTTCCAAGAGGAATTCTTTCCGACCAGTTACCGAAACTGGAAGAAAAACTTCGGAAACTGGAGGAGAATACGCTGGAAGAGATGGACAAAATAATCCACGCTGTGGAGACCGGATCGTTTGAGGAAGGAGACGAAGAATGACGGAACAGACATTATTGAAACTCTGCCGGAATCTATTGTATCAGTACCGGAAAGGGTCTGGGGATGAGGAAAATTGCAAACTGTTGGAAGAGATCGCCCGGGAAGCGGGTGTGGACCTCTCCGTTCTGAAGAAAAAGGCCAATAAAGGAACCCTTACCCTGCACCAGACGCCGAGAACCTATGAGCCGGGCCGGCAGTATGACGGGATCTGGGTCTGGGTCCCGAACTGGGAACACCTGGTATACATGGAACGGGAAGAAGACGGGATCGAATGGAGTGCCTGGCAGATCCATCCGGCGTCCATCCAGGAAGAGGAGGGCGGTTTCTATCTTCCGGCCGGAGAGTTTGAGGACCGGTATCCGGACCTGGCCGCCTGTGTGCCGGAAGTGCTTCACGAGATTACGGAAGAGATGGGGAACAAAAAACCCTTTTCCTATCGGATATTAAAGTGAACGAAAAGGAGGAAATCCGATGATTACTACCGAATTACCAAACCACAAAGGACGGATCTATGGGGAAAGCCGGATGGACTGGGAGAAAGGCAAGATGGTCGGGGAACTGCATGGGGTTCTGCTCCATGACAATCTTCGTCATCCTTCGGATCCCTGTATTCAGATGGAATATGACCTGGCGACGGGAACCCTGACCATAAGAGCATGGAATGACCGGAACAAAAGCCCGGAACCGCTCCACGTCTGGACACTACCGGATCAGATGTTTGTGGAGACCTGTGGAGGAGATCATGCCGCTTCCTTCTATCTTCGTACCGGGTATTTCGATTTTACTTGCAGCGAGGATCCGGCTGTGCCGGGGATCCGGATGGCCTTTATCCCGCCGGAGGTGGATCCGGACACGTTTATCCCCTGTATGTTTCTGGAATATGTGTCAGAACATTCCGGGCTGGTCATGACCATTGAGGCAGACCCGGATGCACCGGACCATGGACGGAAACGATACTGGCCAAATATGGTGTAAATTGTTATGGCTATTCTGGGGTGGCAGCCTGTCAACTACCCATCACTTATAGAAGTGGGGGCTTGTAACTGCCCGGTAGTGCAGACGCATTTTTAAGGCTCCTACCTTTTTTACACAAATTCTCATGCTGGCGTTACATCATGGGACGGTTGACTTACGCCCCCTACAGAAGAGTTTACTCTCCTGTAACCGCACTCAGGTACTCAATTCCCTTACGGTGCAGATTCATAGCCCCAATGCGGTCGTCATTAGAACGGTAGCCACAGGTCTTACAGCAGAAAACATGCAGTTTTTTACTGCGGTTCCCTGGTTCCGTATGGCCACATTTTGGGCAAGTCTGACTGGTATGCCTTGGATCCACGGCAATGGCCCTGCTTCCACGAAACCCTGCTTTATACTCAATCTTTTTGCGAAGGTCGTAAAAGGTCCAGGATACAGCTTCATACCGGCGTTCCAAACATACCTTTTCTGTGACATTGCGGATACCAGTCAGGTCTTCCAGGACGAACAGGGTGCCTGCGGGGACGGACTCAACGAGTGCCTTTGATACCTGATGATTTACATCAGACATCCAACGGTTTTCTCTTGAGCCGATACGTTTCAGCCTGCGTCTGGCAGATGGCGTCTGCCTTCTCTGCAACGCCCGCCTGAGCTGTTTGTACTTTGCCCTGCGGTGTTTTACCTGCCTCCCGGAATAAAATCTACTTTTTCCCGTGCTGTCATAAGAAACAGCAAGGAAGTTCATGCCAAGGTCAATACCTACAATATTTTTCACGCTGGAATCCGGAAGTTCCGGGATGTCCTTAGACGCAGGGATATGGAGGAACCATTTCCCATGTTTGGTAAGGAGCTTTGCTGTTCCGAATTTCCAGGTGCCGTCAAAATACTGCTCCATGCCTTTCTGGACATAAGGGAGCTTCAGACGGCCAGAAAGGGTATTAACAGAAAAGAAGCCCGGTCTTAAAGAATAATCGCGGTTCCATACAAGATCGCAGTAAACATGCTGGAAATCGGGCTGTATCCATTCCTTTTGGTTTGTGAGAATGGTTTTATAAGCAGCAATTACGGACTTTATGGCAGACTGCGCCATCTGAGCCTTCAGCATGTAAGTTTCCCTCAGCTCATGATAAAGCTGTTTGTTCAGGGAAGGCTGTGACAAGTCATGTATACGGAATACATGGTCGGAAATAAAATTACACGCTTTTGTATACTGCCTGGTCGTACTGAGAAGCAGTTCCTTTTCTTCTTCTGATGGGAAAATCTGTATCTTTGCTGTCAACTAAACCCACCACTCTCAACTATATGCTATATACCCGGATTCGGGTGGCAGAAGGAAACCCGGTATTTTCTGTGGATACTGCCGGACATCTGGCCCGGACATCATCCACTGGGGAATAGGAAGTTATGGTATAATAGAGAAAACGAACAAATGGAGGTAATACGACATGGCTATGACGAAAAAGTTTGAAGTCTTTGATCTGGTACACGGAGGTTTCTTAAATGAGGATGGAAAAAATAATCCGGAGATCGACGAGACATCAGACGATCGGAAAGACTACGACCTGTTAAACGGCGCCGTCTTCACCGAGGAAACAGCAAAAGCAAAAGGTATTGACCTGGCAGAGGACAAATACTTACAGGTTCCGATCACAGAAAGTGTCTGGAACGAACTTCCCATTGAACCGGTTGATACGGCTCCCGAAGTTCCGTTTGGCGAGGCAGATCCCGTTCAGCGTGAGGAAGCGTTAAAAGGAGATTTTGCAGTAATGTCTCCCTACGGGTTCTACGATGAATGGGCCAGTTCCGACAACACATCACGGACAAAGATCCGTGCCTATAATCTGAACTATGCCAACTTATATACGGCGGAGGATTTAGAGCGGATCGGGGAGAGTGGCATCATGAAAGAGCCGTCTATCATCGTCCCGGTCACGGAAGCACAGCAGGAACGCTTAAAACAGCTGCCGGAATTTTCCCCGGAAAAAGAACCCTTGGGATTCTTCATGAAGCCCATTGGAAGAAACCCGGAAATGCAGAGCGAGAATGCTCCGGAAACCGTTGCCATGGATGGTCCGAGCTTTGCCGAGGCCTTAAACAACCTGGAATCTCAGGCCGCCACCGAGGAAGAACTTCCCTTTTCCAAATAACCGGGTAACAAAAAGGAACAGGTATCCGCCTGTTCCTTTTCTTTTTTTCGGGGTTTTTATATCTGCTGATTCTCGGTGTTGGACAACTGGTTCAGACAGGAGCCAAGATCTGGGGCAGCAATGCTGGAGAGACTTTCCCGCAGCCGTTCCCGGGCAGTGAGGAATTTCTGCTGGGTCCGATCCAGAGTGGCTTCCTCATAACTCCGTTTCTTTTCATAGGTCAGCGTTTTGTCTATCCGGCACTGGACAAAATCCCGGATGGCCTGTTTCCGTTCGTCGGTCGCTTCCACGAACCGCAGGTTTCCAAAAAATTCTCCTTCCGGGAGAACGGCCTGCATATCCCGCCGGACATAGGACTGAAGGGAGTCCAGTACCTTGTTGACAGCATAGCCGGTGCCATCCAGCAGCTGGTTGTCAATGGCCTGGGCGGTGTCCTCATACTGGTTCTGGTACTCCTGGAAGAGATATTCATAGACATTTCCGGAAAGGGCCATATAGCCACTGGGGTCCCGTAGAGGACGGGCGCCCATGGCTTCCGACATTTGGTTGAACAGTTTCACGCTCTCCTCTTTCCCACAGGTTTTCGGGAGAGACAGCCCAGTAATGGCTTCTCCTTTTTCCGTATCTACCCGTCCGATCCAGACGCCATTCTCATGCTGTAACTGGATTACACCCTTTAACTGGTTGCGGACCTGCCGGTCCCGTTCTTTTAATGTCTGATCCCGGTCCGCCAGGTGTTCTTTGTAAGCAGCCTGTTCCTCCGGGGTAAACACCAGTTCGTTGGCATAGGTTTCGCCCATCTCCTGAACAATGGAAAGATTCAGGCCCGGAGCTTCGAAAGGCTCTCCCTCCGGTTCAAAGACCATGGTGGAGGAAGTCAGGTCAAAGGAACAGTGATGCTGTCCGTCCGGACTTTCCAGATATCCGGTTGTTTCCGTTGGCATCTGCCAGTTCCATCCCGGAATGACCGGGACCGTTTTGGCACCGTCTGTCAGAAACAGAGGCAGGTCATTCTTAAACATAGCCATTTCCTACACCTCCATTCCATCCTGTTTGGCAGCTTCTTCTCCCAGATTTTGGATCGCCCGTTCAAAGGACCGGGCACTGGCATAAGCCAGTTTTGTCGTGGTGGTGTCCTTATGATTGATCACCCCATACCCGAAGTTTTTCCCCGGTTCTTGTTCCTTGGCTACACCATCCACAAACTGGTCAATGGCCTTTTCCGGGAGCAGTCCTTCCGTGACCCCTTTTAGGATCTGGCGGCTGTCCTCTACGGAATAATGGCCGTCCATGACTTTTTTCATGGTCTTGATCCCCTCGTCGATGACTGGCAGTTTGTCGGCATTTTTCTTCATCTGTAAGGTAGACTGGGTCATGGAATGGGTGGTGTCCATGGCTGCACGCAGGATATCAAAATGCCCTTCTCCCAGGTTTGCGATCAGTTTATTGGTGGTGGCGCCGGCAAGACCGGTCCACTCGGACTTGGCGATCAATGCCCGGGCAATGGAACGGTTTTCTTCCGGCGTATACCCGTCCTTGATGTACCGCTCGATATCCGTCCGGTTTCCTTTCAGGCCGTCATCAGCCATCCTACAAAGACTTTCCCGGGCAGTCTCCTCATTGACAAAGGAGATCGCATAAGCCCCGTAGCTTTTCGGGGAATCCAGCATCTGTCGGGTCTTATCCTCCACGATAGCTGCCAGCTGTTCATTGGACTTCCCATCAGCAAAGGTAATATCGGACAGATCCATGTTGTTGACTTTGGCCAGGGCTTTAAAATAACTGGATCCGGTAGCCAGATTTACTTCCCCATAGTGGTTCAAGTTTTCTGTAGGGCAGCTTCTCCGGAAGAATTCATCTTTAAGTTCCGGAGACAGGTTCAGATTCCGAAAGGCATTCTCGCCCATGGTATCCCCATCGTGATCCCGGTCCTGCATAGGACAGGTCAGTGGATTCATGTGAATCACATTGGGAGCCCCGCCGCCCACGTTGTAGACGGAGAGCACGTTTCCGGCTTTGATGGCCGGATCCCGGTGAACAATCAGCCGGTCATCATTTACCGTGGAACGGACCTCATCCAGGCCGAGACTTGGATCCGGGACAATGACCGTGGTCTTGGCCCCTTCTGTGAAGGTCATGGTGTCGATATTTTTCAGGATATTGTCCTTGACGGTCAGGGCGCCGTAATCCACGTTGGAGAACTGCCGGTAGGCTTTTTGGAGCCCTTCCACATTTCCCCGGGAGATCTGGGTAAACACATCCATGTAACGGTAGGGAATGGTGCCATCTTCCGGGATCCGGATCGGCAGCACGTTATGTCCCTGGCTGTCTGTGATGTTGCCATCATACAGACGACTTTCCAGGGGGATATCCCCCAGATCAATGTTGATCTTTCCGTCTACCATCTGGTTCATCAGACTCATACGAATCGCAGCCGGCGTCACATGGTGGAACTCATCCATGGAGACCGTCACCGGAGCGTCCACGTAAAGATTCACATTGCCCGGCTGGATCAGCGTATTATCGTCCTTAAAGGAAACGCCCAAGCGCTCAAAAGCGCTGACGGCCTCATCCACATGCCGGTCATGGACTTCCTGGGAGATCAGCCCTTCCTTATATAAGTCTCCGACTTTGGAGGAGAGGGCATACCGGAACAGGGTGGAGTACCGCCGTCCTTCTCCTTCGATAGCATAGTCCTTGCTCTTGTGTTCCGCTGTCTGAGGCAGCCGCATATACATCAGCTGCATCTGGCCGTCTTTCACCACAGAGCCATCCGGCAAGGTCACATCTGCCCGTTCCCCGTCCAGTCCTTCGTGAATAATTCCCATGTTCAGACGGGATGCCAGGGAGGAAGGCGAGGTAATGATATCCACATTCGGGTTTGCCTTGGCAAATTCCACAGCGTGTTCCAGATGCCGTTCCTTGATCTGGTCCTCATTTAACTGATCCAGGATGACAGAGATGGTAGACTTATTTCCATGGAAATCCTCCATCTTATCCCCCACCTTGACGGTTCCATTCAAATCGTTGGTCAGGACGATGGCGTCTTCCATGTTCCACATCCCGAACTCTCCGATGAACACATTTCGTTCCTGAACATCCAGAGAAGTCAGAAAGGCGTTAAAACTCATCTGGTTTCGGTTAAAATTATCCCGGTTGACATGGTACTGGTTCATCAGTTCGCCTACCTTGGAGAACGCACTCTGCCCCGGTGTGATCGTGCCGTCCTCGTTAATCCTGGCGTCTTTCGTCAGATAAAAGATCATGCCTAAGTTCCGCCCATTGGAGGTGCCGTAAGGATCAATGATTCCTTTGGCGTCCGGATCCAGCATGGTCAGGGCCACAGCACCCAGCTCATCCGCCGTGCCGTTGTATTCCGCCAGCAGGGAGTTGGATTCATGGTACTGGGAACTTAAGACGACTTTTCGTTTTAGCGTGTCCAGGATCTCTTCCCCATAAGGATGGTTATCGAAATCCGGCAGGTTTCTTGTTACATCCAGTAAGGTCTTAAACTTTACATCCCCCCGTCCGGTGAGGGTATACTGGAGCCGGACGCCGTTAAACGCCTGTTCCACCGGGTCAATGACCCGAAGCCGCTCGATCCGATCCCCGGCGCCTTCGGCAAAGTAACCGATATGATAGGGGATATAGGAGATGTTCCCGTTGTGGAACACACCTTTCTCATCCACATCCGGCAGGTTGGTAATGCTGCGGGTAAAGCCTTTTTCCTGTAAGGTCAATACCCCTTTCTCCCGGTCATACTGACCTTCTTCATGGCCCAGGGCGCCCACCAGACGGCCCACAAAGGTGGGGTCATTGGCATGGACCGTTTCGTAATGGTATTCCGGCGTCTCCGGCGGCATGGTGTACATATACATCCGGGACATGATCTCTTTCTTGTACTCGGAATCATAGATGAGGAAATGTGGAATTTCATTTTCCGGTACCCGGTTGGCAGACAGTTCTGTCATAATATCGCCCACACTGACCGGAAGGCCGGACATAACCCCTCCCAGTTCCTGGAACAGGTTATTATAGGTAATCCCGGCCCGGGAAAGGTCTTCATAGGCTGTTCGCTGGACATCTTCCATTTTTATATCCCCGGGGATCTGGTTCCGGCTGCGGCGGACCTGCCGCCCCATGGACCGGCGTCCCACCGGTTCATCCAGGGCCAGCATCACTTCCCCGTAACTTCCCGTCAGATGTTCCAGAGCGTCTACGCCGTCTAACATGGACTGGGGCAGGACGGAATACTCCTGTCCATTGACATATACGTTTTTGATATGATGAAAATCGGTGCCATCCACATTGATGGTTCCATAGGAAGTATTGATAGCCAAGGTCTCAGTGGTCTGACTGTAACGGACATTTAAGTCCGGCCGCAGGAGAATGGTGGCCACCCGGTTCTGCTCTTCCTCAGACAGTTGTTCCAGGGCCGGCCTCAGATTATTCCCCGGCAGCCCTAACAGATTGGTAATACTTTGGATCGCACTCACGATTCCAGCGCCTCCTTTCGTTTCTCTACTTCCTGGTAAAATTGTTTGACTAACCCGTCATAGGGCGGAAGGATCTTGAGCACACTTTCGTAATCTGTGGTGCCAAAGATCTTTAAACTGATTTCTTCCATAGATATTGCCTCCCCTTGGTTAAAGATTGATCTGTTGTTCATCTGTGAGATTTGCCAGATCCTGGTCTGCCAGGAGCAGATCATAGTAAATCCTCCTGTGGCCGTCCATTGAGCCGGAGACGATAGGTTGAATCGAAGGCAAATGCTTCCGATGGTTCAATCCCTACCCGGAGAGGTTCTTTTACTACTGACATATCCAACATCCCTTTCTTACCGGTTTTCCACCGTATTCATCTGTACGGCATCCTTCGCTGCTTCTGTCAGCTCATTGACAGAATGTTCAAAAGCAAAGTCGAAAGAGTTACTTGTTACATATTGTATCAGGTCTTCCCGGTTTGTGCCATAGGCTCTGTCCAGGCCATATTTTTCGATCTCTTCATGGAGATGGTTCATCAGCACCATGCTTCGGGCAAAAGCCGTTTCCAGAACTCTCCGGGAGAAAGGAATATCTTCCTGGGGAAGGTTCATCCGGGTTTCCGAAAGATCCGGTACCTGAATGTCCTCCTGGGCGAGGATCTGGCTGCTGGTCTTTAAGGCCACAGAGGAGAGTGGAAGGGTTTCCTTTACATTATAAATCCGTTTCTGTGATTCCAGAAACTGGACATAGGAGGGGTCTAACTGCTGAAAGGGCAGTTCCTGCTGTCCGCCGTCCTGGTACAGGTACAGGTTCTGGCGGGCATAGTCTACAATGCCGGAAAGCTCTACTTCCCGGTGGTAGATCGGATGGATCCCCAGCATGGCATAATTCAGGCGGTTCTTGGCCCGTTCCAGGTCCGGGAAGAGTTCTTCTTCCGGGGCGGTACCGTTCCGTTCAAAGAGGGCTTCCCGGAACTGTCCGTCTTCCTGGGTCAGGCCCTCATATAATTCCCGGTATTCACTTACGTTTAACATATGGATTCCCCTTTCTGTCTTCTGTTTCTATTGTAGCACAGGAAGAACAGCCTGTCAGAACCTTGTCCATACCCACTTGTAAAAGTTTATCAGATGTGATAAACTTTGAGCAGTCAAAGGAGGAACTACACTATGAAATCAATCCGTTTTCGGGCAGCTCTGCCGCCCAGGACGGCTGCGATCCTGCGAGAGTTTGCCCGACAGCAGGATGTAGACTTGTCCGTCGTTGTCCAGCAGGCGGTGACGAAAATGTGCGACCGTCATCCGACTGCGGAAGATATTTATTATATCCGGGGCGATACAACCGGCGTACAGATATCGGTTTCCGATACCACATACCAGTTGTTACAGCTCTGGGAGAAACAGACCGGTCTGAGCAAATCCAAACTGGTCACATACGCACTACAGCAAACCATCGAGAAAGATGGAACCGTAACATAACACAGGAAAGGAAGGAAATAATACATGCATGATTTTATCGTTCATTATCAGTACCGGAAAGACCCGGATGCAAAAGTATTAAATATTTCTATACGGGCTATGTCCTGGGAAAATGCGGTTGATCTGTTTTATAAGCGGTATCCGAAAGAAAATTACAAAATTGTAAATCCGGAAGAATGAATAACATAGGAAGGAAGGAAAAGTAGAAATGGCAAAAATAATCAAAGTAGGTTTAGATATCGGGAACAGTTCTGTCAAGGGTTCGATCCTTAGTGAACAGAACGGCCTTTTGAAAGAGATCTTAAGTCCCAGCTGCGTCAACCCTATCAGCGACGCCCGCAAATTAAGTTTCCCGGATCACTCCACCCGTTATATCCGGGTTCTGGAGTCACCTCTGGCCCATTATGACGAGATCGTGGCCATCGGCAACCGGGCCATGGAAATTCCCAATTATCAGGAGTATGACGTGGAGAGTACATCATACAAGACGGACCATGAGATCACGACCTCCCAGCTGTTCGGCATTATCGCAGACGCGGCCGGAAGTGAGTCGGAGATTACGGTCCTGCTGGCAGTCTCGGTTCCCATCGTAGAGGCCAAGACCTATCATCTGGTGGAGCAGTACAAACAGAAACTGACCGGAGACCATAAGATTCATGTGTTTACGGAGAAAGGGGATTATGACCTGGTCATCCATATCCCGGTAGTCCAGGTCTTAAATGAAGGACAAGCCGGATTCTTGGGACTTCTGGATACGGTAGACGTATCCTTCCAGAAATCCATGAACACGGTATACCGCCTGCTCGGGGAGAAAGAGAACATGATCCCCACCCTGGAGGATTTCCTGGTAGTGGATATCGGGGAAAAGACCACCGACCTGGCAGAGTTCCGTGGCAAGAAATTCAACGTGGATTACTCCTACTCCGTGACCAAAGGCTACGGCACGATCCTGGAGCTCTCCATTGCCAATGCGGAGCGAGAGGGTCTGACCATTGAGTCCCGCAAGCAGCTCCAGAAACTGATGTCCTCGGACAACCCTCGCTGGAAGAACCAGAAGGAACTGTGGAGCCGGTTCGTGGATGTGGAGCGGCAGAATTACGTGGATGAGGTTGCCAATACGGTGTTAAAGACCTATGGCCGCCAGAGTTATCTGGATGCGATCATCTTCCTGGGCGGCGGCTTTTCTGCTCTGACCGGATACCGTCTTTCCGAGTTCGGCCAGATTCAGATGTCAGACAGCTATCTCTTTGACCAGACACAGAAACTGCTGGCCAAGAACCACAAGACAGCCGGCCTGATCTTTGGCGTACCGGAACCTTACGCTCAGTCCATCAACAGCAGAGGTCTGATGCAGGTACTCTCCAACCTGACTTATCAGAAGAAATAGGCATACCGGCGCGGGGGGGGGGGGGGGGGCGGCGGGGGGGGGGCCGGGGCGGGGGGGGGGGCGGGCGCCCCGCGGGGGGGGGGGAAACAAAAAAAAAAAAAAAAAAAAGAAAATGAAAAATAATTAAA